>Ga0164242_10000011_pt1 | contig 232160 bp, 164 predicted proteins | sample OricomgcompostMG_FD_108783 | JGI IMG/M metagenome (GOLD analysis project Ga0164242, IMG submission 108783) | Miracle-Growth compost microbial communities from Emeryville, California, USA - Original compost - Miracle growth compost (MG) ...
CGATGCCGGTGCCGGGCGGGACGACCTTGAACTCGTCGAACGCGGTCTGGCCCCAGCGCAGGAACTGGTAGCGCTCCTTGTTGCGGCCGTACTCCAGCTCGACGTTCTGGGAGAAGGCCTCCGGGGTGCCGAAGCGGTCGGCGATCACGGAGTGGTCGATGACCAGCTCGGCCGGGGCGAGCGGGTTGATCTTCGACGGGTCGCCGCCGAGCTCCTTCACGGCCTCGCGCATGGTGGCCAGGTCGACCACGCACGGCACACCGGTGAAGTCCTGCATGATCACGCGGGCCGGGGTGAACTGGATCTCCTGGCTCGGCTGGGCCTGCGAGTCCCAGCCGCCGAGCGCCCGGATGTGGTCGGCGGTGATGTTCGCGCCGTCCTCGGTGCGGAGCAGGTTCTCCAGCAGGACCTTCAGGCTGTAGGGAAGGCGCGCGGCGCCCTCGACCTTGTCGAGCCTGTAGATCTCGTACGACTCGTCGCCCACCTGCAGCGAGCTGCGGGCGTCGAAGCTGTTCGCGGACACGACTGTCTCCTTCTGTGGTGCGCGTACCCACGCGATCCGGCCGACCGGCGGTGCCCCGCGGTGCGCCTCGGCGGATATCTCGATGTCGAGATAACCCTATCGCACGGCCGCGGGGAGGGCGACGAGGGCTGCGCCATCGGCGTGGACCGCCCCGCGACGGCAGGCGCGAAGCGCCGCCTTATGGGGCGCGGGGCTGTAACACTTGCGGCTCCACCGCGCGGGCGCGACCGGCCACCTCCCTCCCCGCACCCGCGCACCCAGCCTCCGCTGAACCTCCGTAGGCGCCTGACCCCCGCGCCCACGTGCTAGCCGAGCGTCGCGACCATGATCGCCTTAATGCTGTGCAAACGGTTCTCCGCCTCGTCGAAGACCACAGAGTGCGCCGACTCGAACACCTCGTCGGTGACCTCCAGCTCCGCCAACCCGGTGGTGGCATGCAGGTCGCGGGCGACCTGCGTGCCGAGGTCGTGGAAGGCCGGCAGGCAGTGCAGGAACTTGACCGCCGGGTTGCCGGTGGCCCGCAGCACGCCCATGTTCACCTGGTACGGCAGCAGCAGCTCGATCCGCTCGGCCCAGACCTCCTTGGGCTCGCCCATGGAGACCCAGACGTCGGTGTAGACGAAGTCGGCCCCGCGCACGCCCTCCTCGACGTCGGCGGTGAGCGTGATCCGGGCGCCGGAGACCGCGGCCAGCCGCTCGGCCTCGGCCCGCACCTCGGCGGACGGCCACAGCGCCTCGGGCGCCACGATCCGGATGTCCATGCCCATCAGCGCGCCCGTGACCAGCAGCGAGTTGCCCATGTTGTTGCGGGCGTCGCCGAGGTAGGCGAGGGCGACCTCGGGCAGCGGCTTGGGGCAGTGCTCGCGGACGGTGAGCAGGTCGGCGAGCATCTGGGTGGGGTGCCACTCGTCGGTCAGCCCGTTCCAGACCGGGACGCCGGAGTACTCCGCCAGCTCCTCGACGATCTGCTGGCCGTGGCCGCGGTACTCGATGGCGTCGAACATCCGGCCCAGCACCCGCGCGGAGTCCTTGATCGACTCCTTTCCGCCCAGGTGCGAGCCGCCGGGGCCGAGGTAGGTGGTGCGGGCGCCCTGGTCGGCGGCGGCCACCTCGAAGGAGCAGCGGGTGCGCGTGGAGTCCTTCTCGAAGATCAGCGCGATGTTGCGGCCGGCCAGCCGGGGCTGCTCGGTCCCGGCGTACTTGGCCGCCTTGAGCTGCGCGGAGAGATCGAGCAGGAATCCGAACTCCTGCGCGGTGAAGTCCAGCTCCTTGAGGAAGTGCCGGTTCCGCAGGTTGAACGCCATCGCTGGCCCCTCATCGGTCGAACGGGATCGAACCGATAGCTTATACAAATGTCGGCATGATTATGCAAGGTGGCGCTCTTCACGCGGCGCCGCGCCGTGCCGCGCCGCGCGTCGCGCGAAGGCCGTGCCGAACTCCCTGCGAGTGCCGCGCCGACGCGTCACGCGGGCACCGGGTCGCGTTCGAGCGGGCAGCTCATGCAGCGCGGGCCGCCCCGGCCGCGGCCCAGCTCCCCGCCGCTGATCGGGAGCACCTCGATGCCGTGCCGACGCAGATGCGCGTTCGTGGTCGCGTTGCGCTCGTAGGCGACGACCACGCCCGGCTCGACGGCCAGCACGTTGCAGCCGTCGTCCCACTGCTCCCGCTCGGCGGCGTGCACGTCCTGGGTGGCGGTCAGCACCCTGATCCGGTCCAGGCCGAGCGCGGCGGCCAGCGCCCGGTGCATGTCCTCCGGCGGGTGCCCGGTCACCACGACCTCCTCGTCCGGTCCCTCCCCCGGCTCGATCGTGTAGGAGGGCAGCATGCCCAGGCCCTGGTACTGGGTGAAGGTCTCGCCGTCCACCATGGTCAGCACGGTGTCCAGATGCATCGAGGCACGCGACTTCGGCAGGTCCAAGGCCAGGATCCGGCGGGCGGAGCCGGCCCGGAACAGCTCGTGCGCCAGCATCTCCACCGCCTGCGGGGTGGTCCGCTCGCTCATCCCCACCAGCACCGCGCCGTTGCCGATCACCAGCACGTCGCCGCCCTCGATGGTCGAGGGGTAGTCCGCCTCGCCGCGCGACCAGACCCGGAAGCCGCCGGGCGCGTCCGGCTTGCCCCAGCCGTCGGCGAACAGCGGGTGGTACTGGTAGACCGCCTCGAAGTGCACCGTCTCGCGGCGGCGGGCGCTGCGCCGCATGGCGTTCACGCACACCCCGTCGTACACCCAGCAGGAGGTGTCGCGGGTGAAGAGGTGGTTGGGCAGCGGCGCGAGCAGGAAGTCGTCCCGGTCCAGCACCCGCAGGCGGACCGAGCTCGGCTCGGGCGCGATCTCCAGGAACTCGCGCTTGGTCATGCCGCCGACCAGGTAGGAGGCGAGGTCGGTGGAGGGCAGCGCGGCGAAGGCCGCGCGCAGCGGACCGGCCGCGAGCGGGCCGAACTCCTTCTCGTCGAAGACCCGCTCCAGCACCAGCCGGCGCGCCTCGGGGACGTCCAGCGTCTCCCGCAGCAGGTCGCCGAAGTAGTGGACGCGCACCCCGCGGCCCCGCAGCACCTCGGCGAAGGCGTCGTGCTCCTCCTGCGCGCGGCGCACCCACAGCACCTCGTCGAAGAGCAGCGCCCGCCGGTTCGACGGCGTGAGCCGCTTCAGTTCCAGGTCCGGGCGGTGCAGCACGACCTGCCGCAGGCGTCCGGTCTCCGATCCGACCCCGAATCCCATGACCGGCCCCTACCCAGCCGGGAGGTACTTCCCGCACTTTCCACCTGCCTGGCGGCGGCCCCGCACCGCAGGCCCGGCCGGTTCGGCATCGGGGGGAGGAATTGGCTAGGTTGCGGGGTGTGACGAACGAATCCGCATCCCCCGCATCCACGGAGTCGCCGCGCGGCGCGGTGGCCGCCGGCCTGGCCACGGTCGCGGCCGACGGCACGGTCCTGGACACCTGGTTCCCCGCCCCGGCGCTCAGCGCCGAGCCGGGCCCCGCCGGGACCGTCCGGCTCACCGCCGAGCAGGCCGCCGCCGAGATCGGTGAGGGCGCCGCGCAGGCGCTCGGCCCGGACCCGCGCCGCGGCGTCGAGGTGGTCGCCGTCCGCACCACCATCTCCTCGCTGGACGAGAAGCCGCTGGACGCGCACGACGTCTACCTGCGCCTGCACCTGCTCAGCCACCGGCTCGTCCGGCCGCACGGGCAGAACCTGGACGGCATCTTCGGCCTGCTCGCCAACGTCGCCTGGACCAGCATCGGGCCGGTGCCGGTGGACCGGGTCGAGGCCGCGCGGCTGGCCGTCCGCGCGCAGGGCGGGGCGCTCGCCGTCTACGGCGTGGACAAGTTCCCGCGGATGACCGACTACGTCGTCCCCGCCGGGGTGCGGATCGCGCACGCCGACCGGGTCCGGCTCGGCGCCCACCTCGCGGCCGGCACCACGGTCATGCACGAGGGCTTCGTCAACTTCAACGCCGGCACGCTGGGCACCTCCATGGTCGAGGGCCGGATCAGTGCCGGGGTGGCCGTCGGCGACGGCACCGACATCGGCGGCGGCGCCTCGATCATGGGCACCCTCTCCGGCGGCGGCAAGCACGTCATCGCGCTCGGCGAGCGCTGCCTGCTCGGCGCCAACTCCGGGCTGGGCATCTCGCTCGGCGACGACTGCGTGGTCGAGGCCGGCCTCTACGTCACCGCCGGGACCCGGGTGACCACGCCGGACGGCCGGGTGGCCAAGGCCGCGGAGCTCTCCGGGCAGTCGAACCTGCTCTTCCGTCGCAACTCGCAGAGCGGCGCGGTCGAGGCACTGGTCCGCTCCGGCACCTGGGGCGGCCTCAACGAGCAGCTCCACGCGCACAACTGACGCGGCGTCAGCTCAGGCCTGGCCGCCGCAGCCGAGTCGCAGCCGCAGCCGCACGCGATCGGCCGTAGGCGGGCGCGGTCGAACGCGCCTCCCGGGGGGCCCGGTGTTCCGCCGATCCGGCGGGCACCGGGCCCCCGGCCGTCCCCGCACGCCGCGCCTTCGGCCGGGGCCGTGGCCGGGCCGGGCCAGGGCCCCCGGCCCGAGGGCGTGGGCCCGGCCGGGGACGGCCGAGGGCCCGGCCGGGCTCGGGAGGGCCGCGCCGGTCAGGCGAACTGCGGGCGGACGCGATCGGCGATCAGCTGGATGTGGTCGAGGTCGTCCAGGTCCAGGATCTGGAGGTAGACCCGCTCACAGCCGGCCTCCGCGTAGCGGCGCAGCGTCTCCGCCGCCTCGTCGGGCGTGCCGGCGAGGCCGTTGCGCTTGAGCTCGTCGACGTCGCGGCCGATCGCCGCGGCCCGGCGGGCCACCTCCGCGTCGTCCTTGCCGACGCAGGCCACCAGCGCATTGGAGTACACCAGGCTGTCCGGCCGGCGGTCGGCGGCCTCCGCCGCCGCGCGCACCCGGCCGAACTGCTCCCGGGAGAACTCCGCCGACTGGAACGGGATGTTGAACTCGTCGGCGTAGCGCGCCGCCAGGGCGGGGGTGCGCGTGGGGCCGCCACCGCCGATCAGCACCGGGATCCGGTCCTGGGCCGGCTTCGGCAGCGCCGGGGAGTCCTTGAGGGTGTAGTAGCGGCCCTCGAAGTCGAAGGTCTCACCCAGCTTGGTCCCCCACAGGCCGGTGACGATCGCCAGCTGCTCCTCCAGCCGGCCGAACTTCTCCTTCGGGAAGGGGATGCCGTAGGCGGCGTGCTCCTCCGCGTACCAGCCGGCGCCGAGGCCCAGTTCGACACGGCCCCCGGACATCTGGTCGACCTGCGCGACCTGGATCGCCAGCACGCCGGGGAGCCGGAAGGTCGCCGCGGTCATCAGCGTGCCGAGGCGGATCCGGGAGGTCTCCCGGGCGATCCCGGCCAGGGTGATCCAGGCGTCGGTCGGGCCGGGCAGCCCGTCCACGTCGCCCATCTTCAGATAGTGGTCGGAACGGAAGAACGCGCCGTACTCCAGCTCCTCGGCCGCCTTGGCGACCCGCAGCAGCGTGTCGTACGTCGCCCCCTGCTGGGGCTCGGTGAAGATACGAAACTCCATGCGCCCATCCTGGCACTCCCGCCCCGGCGGGGATCAGGCCGACGTGCCGCGCTGCCGCAGCCGGCTCGGAACCGGCCGGGCCGATAGGTCCTCGGTCCGCGTCCGGAGCCCGCGGTGGCCCACGCCGAGCCCCTCCAGCATCGCCACCGCCTTCGCCCGCGCGGACTCCGCGGCCGCCGCGCCGCCGTCGTCGGGTCCGTCCAGCGGGCCGCCGTCCACCTCGAAGCGGAAGGTGAACTGCCGGAGCCCGGGGTCGTAGGCGAGGGTGCCCTCGCGGGTGAAGGCGGCGTGGATGAAGTCGTGGCGGGGCGCGTCGGCCAGCAGCACCGCCCGCTGCTCCTCGCCGAGCCCGTCGAAGAAGCCGCGGACGAACACGCGGTAGGTGCGCTGGGTCATGCTGCCCGAGCCTAGATCGGCCCCCGGCCGGTGCGCGATCGGATTCTCCGGCCGCCGCCCGGGTCCACCAGCTCGAACCGGGCCGGTCTCGCCGCGAGCGGAGCGTCGGGCTCTGCCACGGCGGGCGCGCAGCCGAGCGCGCGGAGCAGCTCGGCGGTGAGCTCCTCGCATTCGGCCAGCGCGTCGACGCCGTTGATGCAGCGCCAGTACAGGAACTCCTCCTCGGCCTGGCAGGCGAGGGCGATCAGCGCCTCGGCCGCCTCGCGCAGCAGGGCGCGGAGCTCGCGCGCCGCGCCCGGCGGATCCGCGATCCCGGTCAGCCGCGCGGCCCGGGGGACGCCGCCGGGACTGCCGTCGAGCCCGCCTCCGCGACCGCCCCCGGGGCTGCCGTCAGGGCCGGCGGCGGGGTCGAGGTCGGAGTCCCCGTCGGGGTCGTCCGGCGGCCGGCCGACCGCCTCCGCGGCCTGGGCGGCGGCCTCCGCCAGGGTGCGCGCCGCCTCCGCCGCCGCGCCGGGGGACCACGCCTCCCCGCCCGGCGGCGCCGCCAGTGCCTCCTCCAGGCCGAGCAGTTCCAGCCCGTCCAGGCCGGAGGCGATGCCGTGGCCCACCGCCTCCACCAACGCGCAGACCTGCCAGGCCTCTTCGAGGACGCGCGGGGCGCCCTCCGCCTCGGTCAGCGCCCGGCGCCCGGCCGTGATGAGTCGTCCCGCGTCCATGGCCGCACCCGTCCCCTCGTCCGTGCGACCGGACCCGCCGTCCGGCCGCCTGGGAACAGCGTGGCCGGACGGAAGGGATCTCCGGGCGGCCCCCGGACGATCTGTGGAGGGGCCGGGCAAACCCGTACGCGGTGTCACCCGCGCGGGGGATCTCCCTGCTCAGAGCCCTCTGCGGCGGCGTCGGGGGTCCCAGCCGGCGCCGTCCCAGCCGGCGTCGTCCCAGCCGGCGCCGCGCGGCCCGCCGGGCCGCTGCCCGCCGCAGCGCCGGACAGCGGGAAGCGGGACTCGTTGCGGTCGATCTTGGCGTGCAGCGCGGCCACCGGGTCCACCCCCACCGCCTCGCAGAACTGCAGGAGGTACGCGAGCACGTCCGCGACCTCGTCCCGCACCCGGAAGGCGTCCGCCGGGTCGTCCATGATCCGCGCGGCCTGGTCCGGCGTCAGCCATTGGAAGATCTCCAGCAGTTCGGACGCCTCCACGCTCAGCGCCGCCGCCAGGTTCTTCGGCGTGTGGTACGGCCCCCATGCCCGTGCCTCCGCGAACGCCGCCAGCCGCGCCTGCGCCGCCGCCAGCCCCTCCGGCCGCCGCTCCCCGCCCCCTGCATCCGTCATACCGGAAGGTCTACCGCATCCTCCTCCGGAACGGTCAGCACGCTGGCCCCGCTGTCCAGGTCCCGGCGGCAGGCGACCACCGAGACCAGCCGCGGGTCCAGCCCGGCGGCGCAGCGCGGGTCCTGGACCGCCGCCAGCATCCGCAGATGGCCCTTGTCCGCGTGGTCGAGCGCGAGTCCGAGCAGCGCGCCGGCCTGCTCGGGGCCGAGGCCGGCGTCGACGTCGTCGGCGAGCACCACCAGCGAGCGGTGTGCCCAGGGCACCTCCCGGGTGGAGGGCATGTCCAGCACGTCGGGCCCGGTGAGCAGGACCGCCGCCAGCGCCAGGTGCCGCAGCATTCCGCCGCTCATCCGGTCCGCGCCGATCCGCCCGTAGCGGCCCTCGTCGAGCACGGCCCGCGCGCCGTGCTCGTCCGTGTCGACGTCCAGCACCAGCGTGGGGGCGGAGGCCGGGGTCAGCGCGGCGAGCGAGCGGGTCAGCCGGGCCCAGCGGTGCGGGCACTCGCGGCGCATCCGGTGCAGCACCAGGGAGAGGTTCCGGCCGTCCCCGCGCAACCGCGCGTCGGCGGACCCCTGCGGCGGCAGCGGCACCGGACGGCGCATCAGCTCCGGCACCGGGTCGATCGGGAAGACCTCGCGCAGCGCGGTGAGCATCTGCTCGGCGCCGGAGAGCACCCGATGCTCGGCCTCCGTCGCCCCGGCCACCCGCAGCGGCAGCTGCGCGGTGACCAGCCGCGCGCTGGACAGCGGCGCCCGGATCGAGCGCTGCCGGCCGCCCCCGGCCCAGCGCGCGTTGATCCGGTGGTGCTCCGGTGCCTCCTCGGCGGTCTCCATCAGCACCTCGCCGCCCAGCACCAGGCGTTCGCGCACCACGCGGACGGGCGGGTCGACCGCGATCTCGACGTCCAGCAGGAGCCGGCCGGCCGCGGTGGCCACGGTGCAGCCGAGGGCGAGGCGGGAGGTCCCGTGCGGCGCCCACGCGGCCGGCCCGCCGCGCAGTCCGCTCCGCCGGGCGGCCACTGCCCCGGCCCCGCGCCCCTCTCCGCCCTGCTGCTGCGGGAGGAACGGCGGCCAGCGGTCGGGCGCGGCGGCGGCCTCTCCGATCTCCTCGATGTCCTCGCCCTCGGCCAGCGCGGAGAGCAGGGCCAGCGCCTCCAGCGCGTTGCTCCGGCCGGCGCCGCAGCCGCCCGCGAGCAGGGTCACCGGGGCCAGCGGAAGGACGCCGCCGCGGAAGGTCTTGAACTCCGTGAGCCGCAACTCCCGGAGGACCGGACGGTCTCCATGCGTAGTCATACGCGCTCACGCTAGATGCCGCCTCACCTGCGGAAACGTACCTGCGATCGGCGCTCCTCCGACCCGGTGCATATCTTCCCCCGCACCGGGGACCCGGGCGGCCCCGCGCTGACGCGGCCTCCTCCGCGCGCGCTCCCGCCCGCGCCCCGCACGCCCCGGCGCGAAGTGATCGACGCGCGCCGGTGGCGCACCCGCGCGCTACCGCCGGAGCCAGCGGCTGATCCGGACCGAGGTGCCGACCCGCACCGGATCCGGGAGTGCGGCGATCCGGGCGCGCAGCGCCTCCGGGTCGGTGTGCCAGGCGCTCGGCCCCATCAGCACGACGGTCTCCACCGCCGCGTGGTCCAGCGCCATCCCGACGTCCAGTTCCCGCGTCCCGGCATGCTCCAGGTATGGGCCGAGGGCGGTGTGCAGCCGTTCCTCCTTGCGCTCGTCCACCGCCAGCAGGCCCAGCGCGCCGACCAGTTCGGCGAGATGCCCGGGCGCCGGGGAGACCACCAGCAGGCTGCCGCCCGGCCGCAGCACCCGCCGGATCTCCTCGCCCCGGCGCGGCGCGAAGACGTTGAGGACCAGCCCGGCGGCGCCGTCCCGCACCGGCAGCGGCCGCCAGGCGTCGCACACCACCGCGCCCGCCCGCGGATGCGCCCTCGCGGCGCGGCGCAGCGCGAACTTCGACAGGTCCAGCGCCAGCCCGGGCACCGGCTGCGGCAACGCGTCCAGCACCGCGGCCAGGTAGTAACCCGTCCCCGCTCCGAGGTCCGCCACGCAGCCCGCGCCCGGGTACGCCTCGCCGGCCGACCGCGCCAACTCCTCGGCGACCGCCGCGTAGTGACCTGCCGCCAGGAAATCCGCGCGGGCCGCCACCATCGCGGCGGTGTCCGCCGTCCCGGTCCGGGCGTCCCCCGGCAGCAGACTGACGTACCCCTGCCGCGCGACGTCGAAGACATGCCGCCCACCCGCGCAGCGCAGCACCCCGGGGCCGTCCGACGCGAGCGGTTCCCGGCAGTGCGGACAGGCCAGGCAGGCCACGACCTCCGGCAGCACGTCAGGCCCCGTTCCGGCGCGGCCCGATCGGCGCGAGCCAGGCCTCGGACTCGGAACGGCGAGTCGTCCGGAACGCGCCACCACACGCGGAAGCCAACATAACCGCAGGTTACCGCGCGTGTCGCCGGAGCGTTCGGTGGCCTCCGGACCGCGGCACGACGTGCCGGGAATGATCGCCACCGCCCTCCTCGGGCACCCAGGGCTGCGAGCCCCGGAGCGGCGGCCACGTGAGCGCGGGCGCCGTTGTCGGTGGCGACGGCTAGCGTGCGGGCATGAGTTCACCGATCCAGGTCTACAGCTACCTCGGCGTGTCGGCGTTACGGGAGTCCACCGCCGGGCGGAGCCTCGCCCTGGAGACCTCGGGCGGGGCCACTCCGGCCGGCGAAGAGGCCAATCCGCGGTTCTTCGACGGGTTCCTGACCGCACCGGCCGCCGCGGCGTCCGCGCTGCTCGCGGTCGCGGAGGTCGCCGCCACCCGCTACCACCGGCCGCGCCCGTCCGCCTCGCTCGATCCGGTCGTCACCGCCGGAGGTGACCGGCTGCGCGTGGAGTCCTTCTCCGGCTGCTGCGGGGTCTACGCGCGCCTGGACGTCCTCGCCTCCGGCCTCGACGGCGGCGAGGTCGGCCACGGCACCACCAACGTCGACATCAACCCGCCGCTGCGCCGGGCCCTCGCCGCAATCGGCGGCCTGGACCCGCTCCACCTGCGGGTGGGCCCCGAGGGCGTGGAGGCGGCCACTCTCGACGGCCGGTTCGTGGAGAAGAAGGTCCCGCTCCCTCAGCGCTGGGTGCGCGGCTTCGCCGAGGCGCAGGTGCTCGGGGCCCGTCTGGTGCCGCGTGCCGAGGTACCGGCCGCGCGGGCGGCCGCCGTCCTGCGGTCGCTGCCGCGCCTCACGCTCGGCTCCGGTGCCCGCACCACGCGCTGGGTGGTGCCCGCCGGGGGAACCCTGCGGCCCGTCAGCAGGGCGGCGGCCGGTGCCGTGTGCCTGCCCGGCGCCGAGCGGCTGACCGGTTTGACACCCGTCCTGCGGCACGCGACGAGCGTGCGCCTCTATTCCCCCGGGGCTGGGGACGGCGAGGAAGGTGGGGAGGCGGCCGTCGCCTGGGAGGTCGCGCTGCCCGGCATGCGGCTGACACTGCTGCTCTCCCCCAGCGCCTCGCGCGGGTTCTCCGGCGAGGGCGGCGTCCTCGCCGACCTCGCCACCGGGCCCGCCGCGCGGGACGCGGAGCGGGTGGCGGAACTCCTCGCCTGGGAGCCGCGCATCGACCCGGCCGTCCTGGCCGCGCAGTCCGGCCTGACCCCCGGGCGGGTCCGCGCGGCGCTCACGGTGCTCGGAACCTCGGGGCAGGTCGGCTACGACCTCGCCGAGGAGGCGTACTTCCACCGGTACCTGCCCTGGTCGGCGGGCGACGCGGAGGACCGCAACCCCCGTCTGCGCGGGGCGCGGGCTCTGGTCGCCCAGGGCGCCGTGCGGCTCGACGGCGCGCTCGCCTGGGTCGGGACGGGCGCCCACGCGCACCTCGTCGCCGCGGACGACACCGGGCGGACGAGCTGCACCTGCCTCTGGTGGGCGAAGTACCAGGGCCGGCGCGGACCGTGCACACATGTGCTCGCGGCGGGCATGGTCCGCGGCCGCGCGGCCGGGCGCGACGAGGAGACGGGCAGGGAACCGGAAGCCGCCGCGGAAGCGACAACAGCAACGGCGAACCCGCCTGCAACGGCGGCGACAGCAACGGCGCGAGCGGAGACGACGCGATGACACTGATCGATCTCGTGGAGGCGGGCGACGTCGAGGGGGTGCTCCGGGAACTCGCCTCCCTGACTCCGGACGGACGCGCGACGCAGGCCGAAGCCCTGGAGGAGCGGCGCGCGCAGACGCGAACCGGCCCGCACCGATGGCCCCACGAGCAGCGCGCCGCCCAGCTCGCCGCCGAACTCGGCTGCCGGACCGACCCCGTGGCCGCTGCCGACTGGATCCTGCGGGACGAGAACCGCCGGACGCTCCACCCGCCCCGTGACGGTGCCTGGCTGCTCGACGTCGTCGACCTCTACCCCGCGGCCTGGCGAGCCGAGTTGGCAGCCCAGCTCGCGCAGCGGTCGACGCCCGGGAACCCCGTCAGGTTCGACCTCCTCGAACACCTCGTCCACGGCACGGGCTGCCCGATCCCGACCTCGGACGGGTTCATCGCCAGCTGGTTGGACTGGCACGACCGGAACAGCGCACCCCCCGCGCGCGCCGCCGCCGAGCCGGACCGCACACTGCTGGCACGGCTGCGTGCGGACGAGCTGACGCCGACGCTCCTCCCGCTGGTCCCGGACCGGCCGGACCTCTCCCTCGGCGGGGTGGAGATGTTCCACCATCTCGTGAAGAAGTACGGCCCGCGGTACGTCCGCGAGAACACCAGGCTCGGCGTGTTCATCAACCTCTCCGCCGAGGACGGCGGCCTGGTCGACCGGGCCGCGCTGATCCGCCGCGTCTTCGCCCTGCTGCCCGGCGACCCGGCCCGGGGGCTCGACGCCGCCGTCGCGCTGACCGAACTCGCGCTCACGCCGGCGGAACACGCCTCGATGAGCCGTGAACGCCGCGCGCTCACCGGGCTGTTGACCGCCCGGCTGCTGGAGGACGGCACGCCCGCGGCGACCGCGCCGGCGCTCGCGTACCTGCGGGCCCTGGCCCCCACCCCGGCCGAGAACGCGCCGCTGCTCCGGGACCACGTCGCCATGCTGGACCTGTCGTCACCGGTCGCCGCCTACGGCCAGGAGGTCCTCATCGCGCTCGACGGTGCGGGGCTGGTCGAACCGGACGTCCTCACGGAGATCTCCGAACGCGTCCTGCCGCGCCCCGAGAAGAAACTGGTCCGTGCCCAACTCGCATGGCTGGGCCGGGTGGCCAAGCGGGACGCCGGCCGTGCCGGCAGGATCCTGACCGACATGGCGTTCGCTTTCCAGCATCCGGACGTCGCCCTGCAGGAACGCGCCCTCGACCTGATCGCCCGCCACCTGCCGGCGGCGGGCGCAGGGGACGGCGACGGGCAGGTGCTGTCCCACCTGCGGGAGGCGGCCGCGTCCCTCAGCCCGGGTCTCGCCGCGCGCGCCGCCGAACTGTTCGGCCAGCGGCCGCCCGAGCAGCACGCCTCGCGGTCGTCCACGGAGCCGTCCCCCCAGCAGTCCCGGCAACAGTCCCCGCAGCCGTCCGGCGGGCCGGTCCCCGACGTCCTGCCGGTCGTGCCCGAGCCGGCGCCGGTCCACCCCGTCGCCACAGCCGCCGCGGTCGCGCCCGAGGTGGCGGTGGCACTCGCCGACGGCGACAACGTGGTGGCCTTCGAGCGCGCCCTCGACGGCCTGGTCCGCCACGCACGCCTCGACCGCGCCACCCTGTCCACGGCGCTCGAACCCGTCATACGCAGAAAGCTGCGCCAACCGGAACACGCCTGGTACTGGAGCTGGTCGCCCCGCGACATACAGCTCGACATCTACGACGTCGTGACCGCGATACGCGGCGAGGAGCGGAGGCCGTGGCACATCCACCTCCGCCGCGAGCACGGCAACTACCTCACCTACTACGCCGGGACGCCCAACCCGGCGGCCGAGATGCTCGAAGCCCGGGTCAGCGAGGCCATCGACCTGGTCGAGTCCGGCGCGCAGCCCTACCTGCTCGCCCTGCCGACCCGGGCCGACGGGACGGTGGACGCGGCCGTCCTGGTGGAACGCATCTCCGAGTTCGAGCGCCTGGGCGTCACCCCCGCCCCCGTCGACCTGGCCCAGGCCCTGCTCCGGGTCACTCCCACGGACGACGACCGGGTACGGCAGGCCGCGGGTGCGCTGCGCTCCGACGCGGGCCACCGGCTGGCGCGCTGGCTGGAGCAGGGCGGCGTGCCCCAGCGGGACACCACGCCCGAGAAGTGGCCGACCGACCACCCGACCGACGCGGAACCGGGCTGGTGGGATCCTGCGAACCCGGGGCTCACCGCCCCGGGCATCACCGACCCCGGCGTCACCGACCCCGGCGTCACCGACCCGGGCCGCGGCACCTCCGGCGCTGCCGGCCCCGGCCTGCCGCTCCCGCCCGTCGCCGCCGCTCTGCTCGGCCCCTACGACGCGCCCAGCTCCTGGGCGGCCGCCTTCTGGTTCGCCCAACTGCCGCACCACCGCGACGAGATGGCCGCACGTATCGGACACACCACCACGCGCCTGCTCCCGCGGCTGATGGAGACGCACGGTGCCGCGGGCTACGCGACGCACTGGCAGATCGCCCGCCGGCTCGGCGGGAACCCCGAGGAGGCGGATGAGGTCGTGGACGCCCTGCTGGTCCTCGCCGCCCAGGGGCAGCTGGACGCCCGCCTGCTCGCCGGCCAGTGGCAGGCGCTGCTGCGGCACGGCGCGAGCACCCACACTCGCGCCACCGCCGCGCTGCGGACGGCGGCCGAGACGGGCGCCTGGGCGACCGTCTGGTCCATCCTGGCGGCCGCCCTGCCGCGTCTCCTCCGCGGCACACCGGTCAACGGAGCGGGCGCGATCCTGGCGCTGGCCGTCGAATGCGCCTCCCGCTCCGGCGCCAAGGGCGCCATTCCCGAAGTGGACGAACTGGCCGCCCGCACGGGATCGAGCCAGACCGTGAAGAACGCCCGCCTCCTCCGCGACGCCCTGCGCTGACCGCCCGGCTCCGGGCGGGGCCCCCGCGTGGCCCTTCTCGGCGAGGCTGTCGACGTAAAGGAGGGCCCCGGCTGGGTCAGCATCGGCTGCAGCGGCATCGGCAGCGCCCCGGGGGCTGTCCGGGCCTCCCCAGGCGTCGGTCCACGCGGACTTCAGCCGGCGGCAGGGCTTGCCCGTGCGCCCGCGGGAGCGCACGGTGTCGCGCGAGCTCGCGGCCGGCATCTTCTGCACCGGACAGCGACGAGTTGCCGGTCGCGGCCTCGCTCGCGGCGGCGTACTGCACCGACGCGTTCGTCAGCACCGCCCACCGGAACATCCAGTTCCACGGCGGCATGGGTTTCACCTGAGAGATCCCGGCGCACCTCTACCTCAAGCGGGCGTGCTCGAGCCGGCTGCTGCTGGGCGAGCATCCGCTGAATCGGCGTGGGCGTTCGCCGAACGGCTTCGGCCGCACGCGCGCGTCGTGCTGGACGCCCCCGTGGACGGCCTCCACCTGATCCTGGCGACCGACCTGGACCCCACCGCGGTCCTGGGGGTCCCCGTCGGGGCCCGCGCCGCCTTCGCCGGACCGTACCCCGCCTCGCGGGCGCCCGAGGCCTGGCGGCTGGCCCGCGTGGCGCTGCGCTTCGCCCGCCCGAGCCCCCGCGCGTACGGGCCGTACTCCATGGACGAGGCGACCCTGGTGGACGCGGCCCAACTCGGCGCGCACGCCGTGCTCGCCGAGACCCTGAGCGCCGAGCGGATCGCACGGGTCCCCGACGTGCGCCGACTCAACCGGCTGGTCGACGAGTGCGGCGAGGACATGCTGGTGTGCCTGGAGGCGGTGGCCGCCACCGAGTCCGTGCGCAAGGCGGCCCGCCTGCTGCACCGGCACCACAACTCGGTCACCCACCGGGTCGAACGCGCCGAGCGCTACCTGGGGTTCAGCTTCACCGAGCCCTACGGCCGCCCGCGGCTCTTCCTCGCCCTCGTCCTGCGGCGTCTGCAGGATTCCGGGCACCTCTTCCCCCTGGACCTCCCGCTGGACGGGACAGATGGCGCTGCAGACGCGCCACCTGTCCCATGACGCGCGTCACACGGCGCGCGATGCTGCTGGTGATCGAGCTGTCCGGTTCCCGGCGACGCCGCCGGCAGAAGGGGTGTGACGCACCATGCGGACCGTGCGGAAGTACGACGCGATCGTGATCGGGGCCGGGTTCGCCGGCATGTACCTCCTCCACCGCCTGCGCGACGACCTGGGGTTGAGCGTCCGGGTCTACGAGCGGGGTGACGGCGTCGGCGGCACCTGGTACTGGAACCGGTACCCCGGGGCGCGGTGCGACGTCGAGTCGATGTTCTACTCCTACTCGTTCTCCGAGGAGCTCGAGCAGGAGTGGGAGTGGACGGAGCGTTACCCCGCCCAGCCCGAGATCCTGAAGTACGCCGACCATGTGGCCGACCGCTTCCGCCTGCGCGAGGACATCCAGTTCAACACCTCGGTGAACGCCGCCCGTTACGACGACGCCGGCGACACCTGGACCGTCACCTTCGACGACGGGACACAGGCGTCCGCCCGGTACCTCGTCGCGGCCGTCGGCTGCCTGTCCGCCTCGCGGGTTCCGGACTTCGAGGGGATCGAGACCTTCACCGGGCCGACGTACCACACCGGGCGCTGGCCGCACGAGGGCGTCGACTTCACCGGCAAGCGGGTCGCCGTGATCGGCACCGGCTCCTCCGGCATCCAGGCGATCCCGGTGATCGCCGGACCGGCGGCCCACGTCACCGTCTTCCAGCGCACGCCCAACTTCTCCATCCCGGCCCGGAACGCACCCCTGGCAGAGGACGAGAAGCGGCGGATCAAGGCCGCCTACCGGCAGCTGCGCGCCGAGGCCCGGGCCTCGGCCTCCGGCATCGTCACGCCTCCGTCACTGGGCAAGGCCCTGGAGGTGTCCGAGGAGCTGCGCGGCCTGGAGCTCGACCGGCGGTGGGCGGCTGGTGGGGCCTCCTTCGTCGGCGCCTTCGAGGACACCATCCGCGACGAGGCGGCCAACCGGGTGCTGGCGGAGTACGTGCACGCCCGCATCCGCGAGATCGTGAAGGACCCGGACGTCGCCGAGCTGCTCTGCCCGAAGGACCACCCGATCGGCACCAAGCGCATCTGCGTCGACACCGACTACTACGCGACCTACAACCGCGACAACGTGACGCTGGTCGGCCTGCGCGGCAACCCGATCGAGCGGATCACGCCGAAGGGGCTGCGGGTCGGCGGCGTGGAGTACGAGGTGGACGCCATCGTCTTCGCCACCGGCTACGACGCGATGACCGGCCCTCTGAACCGCATCGACATCCGCGGCCTGGACGGCGTGGCGTTGCGCGACGCATGGGCGGAGGGCCCGCGGACCTACCTCGGGGTCGCGTCAGCCGGGTTCCCCAATCTGTTCATGGTCACCGCTCCGGGCAGCCCCTCCGTGCTGAGCAACATGATGGTCTCGATCGAGCAGCACGTGGACTGGATCACCGACGCGATCGCCCACGCGCTCGGGGCCGGCATCGCCCGGTTCGAGGCGGAGCGCCGGGCCCAGGACGACTGGGTGGCGCACGTCAACGAGGTGGCCGCGCAGACCCTGTACCCGCGCGCCGCCTCCTGGTACATGGGAGCCAACATCCCCGGGAAGCCCCGGGTCTTCATGCCCTACCTCGGCGGCGTCGGGGCCTACCGGGAGATCTGCGACGAGGTGGCGGCCGACGGCTACCGCGGCTTCGCGCTGACCCCGGCCGCCGCCGACGCCGCCACCACCGCCCAGCCCGCCTGAGCAGAGGAGAACCCCACCCATGACCACCATCGACGGACCGGTCAGCACCCGGCACCTGGTCGACCCCGAAGTCGCACCGATGCTGGAGGCCTTCCCGCCGCTCGGCCTCAGCGCCGAGACGCTGCCGGCGGTCCGCGAGGCCCAGGCGGCCCCCGTCCCGGACGCCCCCGACCCGCTGGCGCTCTACCCGGACGTCACCACCACCGAGAAGCGGATCCCCGGCTTCGAGGGCGACCCCGACGTCCGCCTCCTGCACTACGAACCCAAGGACCGCACCGCGCCGACCGCCGCCCTGGTCTGGATACACGGCGGCGGCTACGTCCTCGGCACGGCCGACATCGACGAGATCCTCTGCCGCCGGATCGCCACCGAGACCGGCGCGACGGTCGTCTCGGTCGACTACCGGCTGGCTCCGGAGACCCGGGCGCCGGGTCTGGTCCACGACTGCTACGCGGCGCTGCGGTGGGTGCACGACCACGCCGAGGAGCTCGGCGTGGACCGCGCCCGGATCGCGGTCGGCGGCGCCAGCGCGGGCGGCGGACTCGCCGCCACCCTGGCGATCCTGGCGCGCGACCGCGGCGAGGTGCCGGTCTCCTTCCAGCTGCTGATCTACCCGATGCTGGACGACCGCACCGGCAGCACCGTGCAACCCCACCCGTACGCCGGGGAGTTCATCTGGACCCCGGCCGACAACCGGTTCGGCTGGGCGTCCCTCCTGGGCCGCGAGCCCGGCGGGGACGACGTCTCCCCGTACACGGCCGCGGCCCGGGTGGAGTCGGTGGAGGGCCTGCCGCCGGCCTTCATCAGCGTCGGCGCGCTCGACCTCTTCGCCGAGGAGGACATCACCTACGCCACCCGGCTCCTCCGCGCCGGCATCCCGACCGAGCTGCACGTCCAGCCGGGCGCCTTCCACGCGTACGACATGGTCCCGGGCGCCCGGCTGACGCAGGCGCACTTCCGCGACCTCATCGGGGCCCTCGGCCGCCACTTCAACGGCTGAGGGCCGCCGTCCGGGTACGGCGGGCCCGGTCCGTCCTCGTCGGACCGGGCCCGCCGGCCCCGCTCAGGCGGCGGTGACGGAGGCCGCGGCCGCCACCTCCTCCCACAGGGTGCCGGCCGAGACCAGGGCGCGGGCCTGGCGTGCGGCGCGGCCGCGGTTGACGCCGACGGCGCCCCGGACCCTGCCCCGCGCGCCGTACAGCGCGAGCAGGGAGCGTTCGCCGGCGAACCGCGGCCGGACACCAGGCGGACCCGCGTGAGGCTGGTCCTGCGCCTCCCAGGAGAGGGAGGGGCCTCGCCGCGACCCACCGCGTGGTCGAGCTGGAGCTTCCGGGATTCGGCGAGTCGCCCCTCAACGAGCGGACCGACGGAGCCGCGTCCATGGCGGACACGGCCGCCGAGGTGATCGCAGCACTGGGTGCCGGACCGGTGCATCTGTGGGGGACCTCCATGGGCGGCCTGATCGCGACGCACCTCGCCGTGCGCCGTCCCGACGCCGTGCGGTCGCTGATCCTGGAGGCTCCCGGTGCCTTCCGCGTCGACGGCCGGAACCCCGCCGGGCTGAGCCCCGGCGAGTTGTCGCGTGCCCTCAACACGCGTCCCGAGCGCGTCGCCTGGCGCACGCCGAGGCCGCCCGATCCGGACCGCTGGCGCCTGGTCGTGAGGATCATGGGCCCGGCCCACGATGCCGAACTGGAGGCCCGTCTCGCCGAGATCGCCGTTCCGACGCTGGTGATGTGGGGCGAGGACGACGGCGTCTTCTCGCCCGCGGGCAGCACGACCTACCGTGACAACGTCCGGCACTGCGCCGTCGCCCTGTTCGCGGACGCGGCGCACGATCTCCAAGGCGATCGGCCGGAGGCGTGTGCCGAACTCGTCCGGCTGTTCCTGGCCGACGGGCTCGGCTTCACCGCCGGCCATCGCGAGATCCGCGTCGAGCCCGACTGAAGCCGCCGGTCAGTCGGCCTCCGCCGCGGGTTCGAGGATCGCGACGCACTCGAAGTGGTGGGTCATCGGGAACAGGTCGAAGGCGCGCAGCGACGCCGGGCGGTAGCCCGCCTCGGCGAAGAACTTCAGGTCCCGCGCCAGCGCCGCCGGGTCGCAGGCCACATAGGCGATCCGGCGCGGGCCGAGGCCGGCCACCCGGGCCACGACCTCGCGCCCGGCCCCGCTGCGCGGCGGGTCCAGCACGACCAGGTCGGTCTCGGTGATGCCGGTGCGCGGCAGCACCTGCTCGACCCGGCCCGCCTCGATCCGCACCAGGTGCTCGCCGATCAGGTCGGAGAGGTTGTGCCGGGCGTCGGCCACCGCCTGAGCCGAGGACTCGATGCCGAGCACCGCGCCGTACTCCCCCAGCCGGCCCGCGAGCGCACCGGCGAACAGGCCGACCCCGCAGTAGAGGTCGAGCGCGTTCTCCCCGTCGGCCGGCTCCAGGCCGTCCAGCACCGCGTCGACCAGCACCTGCGCCGCCGCCGGGTGGATCTGCCAGAAGCCGTCGCCGCTGACCCGCCAGGTCCGGTCGGCGGCCCGCTCGCGGACGAAGCTGCGCCCGTGCACCCGGTGCAGGTCGCCCTGGGCGTCCACCCGCTGCACGGCCACCGGCCGGTCCAGCTCGACGATCGGCAGCCGCTCCTCCGGGCGCGGGGTCAGCACGACCTGCCGGTCGCCGGAGCCGGTGGCCGCGATCACCTCGACCGAGGCGATCCCGGGCCAGCGCCGGGACTCCACGCCCAGCTCCTCCACGCCTTCGGAGGCGATCAGGCAGCGGTCGACCACCTCGACGTCGTGCGAGCGGTGCCGGCGCAGGCCGACCTGGTCGGTGGCCGGGTCCACGGTGAACTGCACCCGGGTGCGCCAGGCGGGGACCTCGCCGGCCGGGAGCTTGTCGCCGGGGGCCGGCTCGACGCTGCCGTCCCAGCCGGCCTCCTCGGGGGTGAGCCCGGCGAGCCGCTGCAACTGCTCGGTGAGCACCTGCACCTTGAGCTTGCGCTGCCCGCCCAGGGTGACGTGCTGCCAGTCGCAGCCGCCGCAGCGACCGGGGCCGGCGTAGGGGCAGGGCGCGGTGATCCGGTCCTTGGCCGGGGTGATGATCTCCACCGCGTCGGCGCGCAGGAAACGCGAGGACTCGCCACCCTCGGTGACCTGCGCGACCACCCGCTCGCCCGGCAGGGCGTGCCGGACGAACAGCACCCGCCCCTCGTGCCGGGCCACGCAGTGCCCGCCGTGCGCGACCGGGCCGACCTCGACCTCGTAGCGGACCCCGACCAGGCCGTTGTCCCGGTCGCGCACCTCGTGCTCGCCGAGGCTGCGGCCGGTGCCGGGCCGGCGCTCCGCGGGCTTCGCCGCGGAGCGGTCGGCCCCGCGGTCGCCGCCCCGGCCCTGGGCCGGGCCCCGGCCCTGGGTCGCGCGGGTGCGGCGGCCGCGGCCGCCGCCCGATCCGGGTCCGCCGGAGGTCGAACGGGTCGTCACGTCTGGCTGTCCTTGCTGCTGTTCCCGGAAGAGGTGCCGGGGGCCGTCCCCCCGGAGGGGGCCTGGGAGGCGGAGCCCCCGCCGGCGGCCGCCGCCACGGGCTTGCCGGCCAGACCGCGCGCCGTGCGCACCTCGCCCCGGCGCACCGAACCCGGCGCGCTCCAGTCGCGAGGCGCCCTGCGCCGCTCCGAGGACTCCAGCTGCCAGGGTACCGAGGTCACCATGACGCCCGGCGTGAACAGCAGCCGGGCCTTCAGCCGCAGCGCGCTCTGGTTGTGCAGCAGCTGCTCGTACCAGTGCCCGAGCACGTACTCCGGCACGTAGACCGCGACCACGTCGCGCGGCCGGGTGCGGCGCAGCTTCTTGACGTACTCGACGACCGGCCGGGTGATCTCGCGGTAGGGCGAGTCGAGGACCTTCAGCGGGACGTCGATGCCGCGCCGCGCCCAGTCCTCCTGCAGCGCCTTGGTGTCCGCGGGGTCGACGTTGACCGAGACCGCCTCCAGGGTGTGCGAGCGGCTCAGCTTGGCATAGGCCAGGGCGCGCAGCGTGGGCTTGTGGATCTTGGAGACCAGGACCACCGCGTGCACGCTCGACGGCAGGGCCATCTCGTCGGAGTCCTCGTCGTCGCCGACCGCGAGCTCGCGCGCGACCCGGTCGTAGTGCCGCCGGATCAGCTTCATCGTGACGAAGAACACGCCCATGAGCAGGCAGGACACCCAGGCACCGGAGAGGAACTTGGTGCCCAGCACGACCACCAGCACGCAGGCGGTCATCGCCAGGCCGATGGAGTTGATGATCCGGCTGCGGATCATCCTGCGGCGCACGGCCGGGTCGGTCTCGGTGCGCAGCAGCCGCGTCCAGTGCCGGATCATGCCGGTCTGGCTCATGTTGAAGGAGACGAAGACGCCGATGATGTACAGCTGGATCAGCCGGTTCGGGTTGGCGTCGTAGGCGATGATGAAGATGATCGCCACGCCGGCCAGGGCGATGATGCCGTTGGAGAACGCCAGCCGGTCGCCGCGGGTGTGCAGCTGGCGCGGCAGGTAGCGGTCCTGCGCCAGGATCGAGCCGAGCACCGGGAAACCGTTGAAGGCGGTGTTGGCCGCCAGCACCAGGATCAGGCCGGTGACGGTCGCGATGTAGTAGAAGCCCGGCGTGAAGTTGGAGAACACGGCCTGGCTGATCTGCGCCAGCGCGGTCTTCTGCTGGTACCCGGCCGGCGCGCCGACCAGCTGCGAGACCTGCTCGGTCATGTGCAGGCCGGTCATGTTGCCCATCCACACGATGCCGATCAGCATCACGACCGCGATCACGGCCATCATCAGCAGCGTGGTGGCCGCGTTGCGGCTCTTGGGCTTGCGGAACGCCGGGACGCCGTTGGAGATCGCCTCGACACCGGTGAGCGCCGCGCAGCCCGAGGAGAAGGTGCGCAGCAGCAGGAAGACCATCGCCAGCCCGGCCAGGTTGGTGTGCCCCGGCAGCGCCTTGATCGTGAAGTGCGCGCTCGGCCCCTGCATGTGCGCGCCGAAGGCGACCTTGCGGATGAACGCGTAGACCATCATGCCGATCACGCCGACCATGAAGGCGTAGGTCGGGATGGCGAACGCGGTGCCGGACTCGCGGACGCCCCGCAGGTTCACCGCCATCAGGATCAGCACGACCGCGACCGAGAGGATCACCTCGTGCCCCTGCAGGGCGGGCACCGCCGAGACGACGTTGGCCACGCCCGAGGTGGTGGAGACCGTAACGGTCAGGATGTAGTCCACCATCAGCGCGCTGGCCACGGTCAGGCCCGCGTTGTGCCCGAGGTTCACCGTGGCGACCTCGTAGTCGCCGCCTCCGCTGGGGTAGGCGTGCACGTTCTGCCGGTAGGACGCCACCACGGTGAGCATCACGAGCCCGACGGCGGCCCCCACCCACCAGGAGAAGTGGATGGTGGTGATTCCGGCCACAGAAAGGGTGAGGAAGATCTGTTCCGGGGCGTAGGCGACCGAGGACAGCGCATCCGAGGCGAAGACGGGCAGCGCGATCCGCTTGGGGAGGAGCGTCTCCCCCAGCTTGTCGCTCCGTAGCGCCTGTCCGATCAGGATGCGTTTGGGAATGTCGGCGAGTTTGGGCACGGGAGGATGTTAAGGGGTCGCCCGGACCCGAGCGGCCAGGGCAACGGCTTCCGGGACGCAGATATCGGATCGGTTGCGGATTCGTTGCGGCTCGCGCCCGATCCGGGGGCGCCCGCGGGTGCGCGCCCGCGCGGAAATCACACCGTCTTCCCTCCGAATCCGCGTGGACGCCCGGGTCGGGCGAGGGTACGGCGGCCCTCGCCGGGGGTAACGCCATCTGTGTCATTCGAGCCGGGCAGTGCCACCCTGGTGCCAGGCACCACCGCCGGCGGTGTCAGGATCGAACCGAGACAACACACCGGAAGGACGGTCGTGCACATCGTCATCATGGGCTGCGGGCGCGTGGGTTCCGCCCTCGCACGCACCCTGGAGCAGCAGGGTCACTCGGTCGCGGTGGTCGACCAGGACCCGACGGCGTTCCGCCGTCTCGGTTCGGGTTTCGGCGGCAAGCGGGTGACCGGACTCGGCTTCGACCAGGACACCCTGCGCGAGGCCGGGATCGAGGAGGCGGGGGCGTTCGCCGCGGTCAGCAGCGGCGACAACTCCAACATCATCGCCGCCCGGGTGGCCCGCGAGACCTTCGGCGTCGAGAACGTTGCCGCCCGGATCTACGACCCCCGCCGCGCCGAGGTGTACCAGCGCCTGGGCATCCCGACCGTCGCGACCGTCAAGTGGACCGCCGACCAGATGCTGCGCCGGCTGCTGCCCAGCAGCGCCGAGCCGGTCTGGCGGGACCCGAGCGGCAAGGTGCAGCTGGCCGAGGTGCCGGTCTCCGCGGGCTGGATAGGCCGCCGGATCAGCGCCCTGGAGGAGGCCGCCGAGGTGCGGGTGGCCTTCGTCACCCGTCTGGGCCAGGGCATGCTGCCCGGCCCCGACACCGTGCTGCAGGAAGGCGACCTGGTCCACATGGTGCTGGCCACCACGGACCTGGCGACCGTCGAGGCGATCTTCGCCAAGGGCCCCGAGGAGAACTGACGATGCGAGTCGCGATTGCCGGCGCGGGCGCCGTGGGCCGCTCCATCGCGGGCGAGCTGCTGGAGAACGGCCACGAGATTCTCCTGATCGACAAGAACCCCAAGTCGATCTCGGTGGAGCGGGTGCCGCAGGCGGAGTGGCTGCTGGCCGACGCCTGCGAGATCACCTCGCTGGACGAGGCGGCGCTGCAGCGCTGCAACGTGGTCATCGCCGCGACCGGCGACGACAAGGCCAACCTGGTCATCTCGCTGCTGGCGAAGACCGAGTACGGGGTGCCGCGCGTGGTCGCCCGGGTGAACAACCCGAAGAACGAGTGGCTCTACAACGAGTCCTGGGGCGTGGACGTGGCCGTGTCCACGCCGCGCCTGATGTCAGCTCTGGTCGAGGAGGCGGTGAGCGTCGGCGACCTGGTCCGGCTGATGCGCTTCAGCCAGGGCGACGCCAACCTGGTCGAGCTCACCCTGCCGGAGGACGCCGAGCTGGTCGGCACCCGGGTGGGGAACGTGGAGTGGCCGGAGGACACCTCGCTGGTCACCATCATCCGCGAGGGCCGGGTGCTCACCCCGAGCAAGGACGACACCCTGGAGGGCGGCGACGAGCTGCTCTTCGTGGCGGCGCCGGACCGCGAGGGCGAGCTGGAGGAGCTGCTGTCCTCCACCGTCGCCCGGCCCCCGGCCGCGCCACAGGCCTGATTCACCCGCCTGAGGGGCGCGAGAGCGGTGCTCTCGCGCCCCTCAGGCGTTCCCGGCGCCTGGTGCGTGCCGTGGAAGGCGCGGACGAGAGCGCCACGCCTGAGCGCGTGGTGGAGACTCCCGGCACGGCGACGCCCCGCGCCACAACCTGCGGAGCCGCCGCGCGCCGGGCCTGCGCGGACCGGCCGCGGACGCCGCCCGCCCCTCCAGCGGCACAGGCGCACGCGCGCCGGCCGGCGCCACACCGCTCGCCCGCGGCACGCAGGCCGACCGCGCGACCGGGGGCCGACGCGAGGCCACGGACGCCGCCCCGCGCCGCGAGGATGCGAGGGACGCTCGCCCGGGCCGCTCCGGGCCCGCGGGTTGCCGCCAGACCATCTCCGTACGCCCCCCTGGTGACGCCCGTCAGGTCACCGGCCGGCAGGCAGCCGATCCGCCGCATGTCCGGAACCCCCGCGAGGGTCGGTGACGGGACGTGTCGCCGATGGCTGCGCACCCCGGCGCGGCGATCCGCACGCGAGGCGGGCAACGTACCGGGCACGACAGCTGCGCGAGCGTTCAGCAGCGCAGGGCGGCGGCAACGCAGGACGGTGGCAACGCAGGGCGGTGGCTGGGGCCTCTGCCCCGGCGCCCGGGCGCCGGGGCGCCTACGGCGAGGTCTCCCGCGCCGGCCGGAGGCGGCGGGGGTTCAGCGGCGGGAGGCGTGGCGGGCTCGGGTGGCGGCGCGGCGGGCGACGGCGGCACCGACCGTGTCGCCGCCCTCCTCGTCCTCGCCCGGCACCTCCGCCTTGATCGGCGGCGGGGCCTTCGCCAGCAGCAGGTAGGTGAACCAGACCGCCAGCAGGAACGGCGGGATGCCCAGCCCCACCTTCAGCCACCCCAGCAGCGTCACGTCGCCGGTGAAGTACAGCGGGAAGAGGATCACCGGCTTGACCGCCATGATCACCGCCCACAGCCAGGTCGCCTTGGTGTAGGCGAGCAACCGGCCGGGATTGCGGTCCCGCCAGGTGAACATCTCGCCCGTCACCGGACCGAGCATCACACCGATCAGCGGCCACCGGACCAGCGCGGAGACCGCGTACACCAGGCAGAGCCCGACGTTGTACAACAGCCCCGGCAGGTAGAAGTCCTGCGCGCGCCCGGACTTGACCGCGATGAAGGCGCTGATCGCGACCCCGAACACGCCGCTCAGCGCGTGCTGCAGGGTCTCCCGCCGCAGCAGCCGGACGATCGCGAGCACCGCGCTCAGCCCCAGCGCCGACCAGGCGGAGGTCGAGACGCTGTGCGTCAGGTTGTACGCCACGATGAAGACCAGGCCGGGCAGGGTCATGTCGACCATGCCGCGGATCCCGCCGAAGGCCTGCACCAGCGAGGCGGCCGCCTCCCGGGAGGCCTCCTCGTCGGACTGCCCCGGCGACGCGCCGGCCCCGCCCGCGTCCGTCGCGCCGGCGCTCGCGGCCGTGGCGGCCGTCGCCGCCGTGACGACCGGGCCGGCGAGCTCCTCGGCCGCGATCGCCGCCACGGACGCGTCCACTCCCCCGTCGGACGTCCCCGCGCCGGGCCCGCCGGGCCACACGGGGACGTCCCGCTGCTCGCTCACGTTCATTCGCTCCCGTGTCCGGACGGACGGAGTTCGTAGCGCGGGTTGTAGAGCACCCGGCGGCCGCGCGCGTGGCCGATCCTGCCGTGCGCGATCAGCTTGCGCCCCGGCTCTATGCCCGCGATGGAGCGGCGTCCGAGCCAGACCACGTCGAGCGAGTCCGTGCCGTCGAAAAGCTCCGCCTCCAGGGCCGGCACGCCGGCGCGCGGGCGCAGGGTGACCGCGCGCAGCGTGCCCGTGACCGAGACCTGCTCCCGGTCCTCGCAGCTGGCGATCGGGGTGCACCCGAGGACGCGGGCGTCCTGGCGCTCCTCCGCCGCGCTCAGCTCCTCCTGGGTGGAGGTGAGACGCGAGAGGATCCGGCGGAACCGCCCGCCCTGCGGCCGCTCGCTGAAGTCAGCACTCATGGTCGCAGGGTACAGCGCGGGCCCCTCCGGGATCACGACCCGAACGCGGCCGGGCCCCGGCGGACCTGCCGCCGGGGCCCATGGCCCGTTCCTGCGCACTCCCCGTTCCCGCGCGGCGCGCGCGCCGCGCGCGCCGCGCGGGAGCAGTCAGCGGACCTCGGTGATCTCCGGGCCGCGCTCGAAGGGGTTGAGGGAGGCCGAACCCGCGAAGCGGCTCTGCTCCTCCGGCGCCTGCGCGGCGCCCTGCTGCGGCAGCCCGTCGGCGACCATCTGGGCATCCTCGGGCAGCTTCAGCACCAGCGGGTCACGCGGCGCCATCGGGGCCTCGCCGCGCACCACGACGGTCTCGCGGAAGACCTGCTCCAGGATCCCGGCGGCCTCCGGCTGCACCGCGGCCTGACCGGAGATCACGCCGCGCAGGAACCAGCGGGGCCCGTCGCAGCCGACGAACCGCACCACCTGGACGCCGTGCGTGCCGTCCGGAAGCTGCACCGGGACCTGGGCCCGCAGATGCCAGCCGAGCGGGCCCTCCTCCTCGTCGATCACCCCACCCTGCTGGGTGATGCCGCCGGCGATCTCGCTGCGCACCTCGGACCAGATGCCCTCGGAACGGGGAGCGGCGAAGGCCTGCAGCTGGATGGCGCTGTTGCCCAGCACGACGGTGGCGGCGACGATCGCGTCTCCGGCGACCTCGACCCGCAGCTCCATGCCCTCGACCCCGGGGACGAGCAGTCCACCGAGGTCGACGCGGCCCTCCTGCGGGTTCTCGACCTCGGAGACGTCCCACGGGCCGTTCGGGCGCGGCGCGGGCGGAAGCCCGACGCGCTCGTCCGGATCCTCCGCGGCGGCGGAGTCCTGGTCCTCGGCGCTGACGTCCTCGGCGCCGTCCAGGTCCTGCTCGGCCTGGTCGTGCTGATCGACAGCGTCCTCGCTCTTGCGGCGACGACGGAACACGGTCACTGTCCTTCCCGACGGGGAGCGGAACTGGTTTCCCGGCCCGCGGCGGACGCCGCGGGCGGGTGCTGCGCGGCGGGGGCCGCGAGCCCCCGGGGCAGGGTAACCGCGGCGTGCCCGCCCGTCGACCCGAAGCCCCCATCGCCCCGGACCGATTCGGGCAGTTGCCCGCCCTCGGCGACCTCCTGGAACCGCACCCGCTCCACCTGCTGGACCACCAGCTGGGCGATCCGGTCCCCGCGGGAGAACCGGACCGGCTCACGCGGGTCCAGATTGACGACGATCACCTTGATCTCTCCACGGTACCCGGCATCGACCGTCCCCGGGGCGTTGACGAGCGCGAGCCCGCAACGGGCCGCGAGTCCGGAGCGCGGGTGGACGAACGCCGCGTACCCCTCCGGCAGGGCGATGGCCACGCCGGTCGGCAGCACGGCCCGCTCGCCCGGCGCGAGTTCGCAGTCCACGGCGGTGCGCAGATCGGCTCCGGCATCACCCGGATGGCTGTACGACGGAAGGGGCAGGCCGGGGTCGAGGCGCTGGACGAGCACCTCGACGGGGGTGCGCTGGCCGGTCACGGGGGCGGTGGGTCCTCTGGTCACGGGGCTGGGCACTGGGCTGGGGGCGCCGGGCTGGGGTGCCGGGCCGGTGCCGCACCGGTCCGGGCGCGCGCTCCGGGGCGTGCGTCGCCGCGGGCCGGAAATGCGGGTCCGGGCGGGGCGGTCGTTCGAGCCTACCGTTCCGGACCCGCCGTTCCGCGGGCCCGCGCCGGGGCTCACAGGCTCGGGGCCCACAATGGTGGCATGTACGACGAACGCCTCAACCCCCCGCCGTCGTGGTGGCTGCTGCCGGTGGGCAGCGGCATCTCCTTCGGGCTGATCTTCCTCTTCTTCGGGCTCGTCCCCGGCATCATCGGCCTGGTGGCCGGCGCCGCGGTGGCCGCCATGCTGCTCAGCTCCTACGGCTCGGTGCGGATCCGCGTCGTGCAGGGGCTGCTCGTCGCCGGTGAGGCGCGGATCCCGGTGGAGGCGCTCGGCGAGATGGAGCCGCTGGACCGGGAGGAGGCCTTCCGCTGGCGGACGGCCAAGGCCGATCCGCGCGCTTTCATGCTGCTGCGCTCCTACGTGCCGACCGCGCTGCGCGTCGTGATCGCCGATCCGGACGACCCGACACCCTACGCCTACCTCTCCACCCGGCACCCGGAGAAGCTGGCCCAGGCCCTCAGCGCCGCCCGCGCCCGCCGCCTCGAACCGACGCCGGCCTCACCGCCGACAGCGACGGCGACCACGAGCCCGACCACGGCGGCGGCCTCGCCGGCTCCGGCGAGCGAGCCCCGGCCCAGCGAGGCCTGACACCTCCACCCGAACCGCCCGCCCCGGACCGCGCACCGCACAGGGGGAGGGCGACGGCGCGCGGCCGGCTGCCGGGCGCGCGGCTAGCTGCCGCCGCCCCGGGTGATCGGGGGGTGGGAGGCGGCCCAGTAGAGGGGGTCCGCGGGGGCGCGGCGGCGGAGTTCGCGGCGGATCTCCTCCGCGAGCCTGCGCGTGTCGCGCCGGTTCAGCTGGGCACCGAACGCGGCACCCAGCAGCAGCGGGGTGACCGCCGGAAGCTTGCGCAGCGAGGTGCGGGTGATCCTGCGGCGGAGTCCGCGGCGCAGCTCGCTGCCGGCGGAGAGGGCCGCGAATCCCGCGGGCTTGCTGAGGTCGAGTCCCTTGCGGTTCGCCCAGACCGCGAGGTAGGCCCCGGCCCGCTGGGCGGCGCCGCCCGTGGCCGGCTGCCCGTAGACAGCGTAGAGCTCGGCGATCATCTTGTACTCGATCGCCGCGGAGCCGAGCACGTCGGCGGCGATCTCCACCGGCATCACCGGCGGCGTCGGCAGCATCGCGACCGTGCCGACCCCCGCGCCGACGGCGCCCGCGGCGCGTACGGCCCCGCTCACGATCCGCTCGGCCAGTTCCTCCGGGCTCTCCACGTCCGGATGCTGGGCCCGGAGCGTCGCCAGGTCCCGGACCGGGATCCGGGGCGCGGCGTCGATCAGCCGCTCGGCCAGGCTGACCGTGCTGACCCGCAGGCCGTGGCCGGCCGCCGCTCCCCCTCCCACGGCGCCTCGGCGCAGCGCCGCGGTGAGCGCGGCAAGGCGCCTGCGCCGCTCGGCAGGCGAGGCGGAACCGGCGACCTCGGTACCCGGATCCGCCTCCCCATGGGCGGCAGCGAGCCGGGCGAGCTCCTCGACTGCGTCGGTCGGCTCGGCCCGGCTCCCGTCACGCTCGCGTGCTTCCCGCGGCGTCGCCCCCCTGCCCTGCTTGTCCTGCTCGGTTCCCTGCTCGGATTCCTGCTTGCGGAACGGTCCCACGAGACCTCCCTTGGGCCGGTGGTCAGGCTGCGCAGTCCCGGCAGATCGGCTGCCCGTTCTTCTCCGCCGCAAGCTGCGAGCGGTGGTGCACCAGGAAGCAGCTGGAGCAGGTGAACTCGTCGGCCTGGCGGGGCAGGACCCGGACGGAGAGCTCCTCGTTGGAGAGGTCCGCGCCGGGCAGCTCCAGGCCCTCGGCCTGCTCGAACTCGTCCACGTCGACCGTGGAGGTCGACTTGTCGTTCCGGCGGGCCTTCAGTTCCTCGATGCTGTCCTCGTTGAGGTCGTCATCGGTCTTGCGTGGGGTGTCGTAATCCGTTGCCATGTCGCTCTCCCCCTGTGGGTGCGTGCGGTTTCTCCAGCGCACGTAACGCGCGGGGGGCCGGTCTTGTGCCCGACCCGAAGCGGAGATTTTGCCCTACTTCAAGCGCCGTTACTCAATCGACACCCAACCGCACCCCCGAAGGTGTGATCGGATAGCGAGTCGGCCGCCGAGCGGCGACCGGTGTGATCGTCCGGCCGGAGCCGGTCCGATCATCACATGGAGTGACCGAATGCGCGTTGCCTCGGCGAAGGCCCCCAAGGAGCACTACTCTCCGTGAGACCCCCTCGGCCGACCTGGCCGGTTCACACCGCTCCGGCGACCTTCGGACGAACATCCGTGTGAACTTGGTCACCGTACCGCAAAATCACGACATATGGCGCCGAATCCCGCGGCCCTCCGGCGCCGCGGATTCCGCCGGGAGCTGCGCGGACGGGATCCGCACCCGGACGATCAGCCCGCCTTCGGGGCGCGCGGTCGCCTCGATCGCGCCCCCGTGCGCCCGCACCACCGAACGCACGATCGAGAGCCCGAGGCCGACGCCCTTGTCGCTGCCGGTCCTGGTCTTCGACCGCAGGCGCCGGAACGGCTCGAAGATGTGCTCCAGCTCGTACCCGGGGACCTGCGGCCCGCTGTTGGAGACCGTGAGCTCGCCGTAGCCGGCGGACTCCTCCACCGACAGCCGGACCCATCCGCCCTCGGCCAGGTTGTACCGGACGGCGTTCTGCAGCAGGTTCAGCGCGATCCGCTCCAGCAGCACGCCGTTCCCGGAGACCACGGCAGGGGCCAGATCGGCGGTGGGCTCGACCCCCCGCGTGGAGGCCTCCGCGCGCACCTGCTCGACCGCCTGCTTGGCCACCTCGGCCAGGTCGACCGGGCGGCGGTCGATGATCTCGTTCTCGCTGCGGGCGAGCAGGAGCAGGCCCTCGACGAGCTGCTCACTGCGCTCGTTGGTGGCCAGCAGGGTGCGGCCGAGCTGCTGGAGGTCGGGGGACGCCTCCGGGTCGGAGAGCTGGACCTCCAGCAGGGTGCGGTTGATCGCCAGCGGGGTGCGCAGTTCGTGCGAGGCGTTGGCGACGAAGGTCCGCTGCGACTCGAAGGAGCGGTCGAGGCGGTCCAGCATGTCGTCGAAGGTGTCCGCCAGCTCCTTGAACTCGTCGTCCGGCCCCTCCAGCTCGATCCTGCGGTGCAGGTCGGAGCCGGCCACCTCGCGGGCGGTGCGGGTGATCCGGCCGAGCGGGCGCAGCACGCGCCCGGCCATGGCGTAGCCGAAGGCGAAGGCGATCAGGGTGAGCGCCACCAGCGCGCTGATCGACCGGCGCAGCAGCCCCACCAGCGCGGCGTGCTTCTCGTCCGCCTGCCAGCTGTTCATCATCGACTGGAACTCGGAGCCGGTCAGGGTCTGGCCGTTGCCCATGTGGACCGAGACGTTGTTGTCGAAGGTGAAGTTGGTGCGGGTGGCGTCCCCGATCGCCTGGTTGGCCAGCACGTAGATGAGCAGCAGCAGGACCACCCCGGCGGCCAGGAACATGCCGCCGTAGAGCAGGGTCAGCCGGATCCGGATGGTGGGCCGGAACGGCAGGAAGACGGTGTGGTCGGGCGCCGGTTCCGGTATCGAGCCCCACTCGCGGACCGTTCCGGGAGCGGGCCTGGGGCGCTCGGTCCGCCCCGGCGCCTCGGGGGCGCCGGAGGGGGCGCCGGCGGCGTCTCCCGGCGCGCCGGCGGCGGACGCGGTCGGGGAGCCTGAGGAGGCCGCGCGGGGGCGCCCGAGGCGGGCGCGGCGGGAGGAGTCGTCGAAGGAGTCGTTCTCGGCCATGGCTCAGATCCGGTAACCGGAGCCGGGGACGGTGACGATGACGGCCGGCTCGCCGAGCTTGCGGCGCAGCGTCATCACGGTCACCCGGACCACGTTGGTGAAGGGGTCGGTGTGCTCGTCCCAGGCCTTCTCCAGCAGTTGCTCCGCGGAGACCACCGCGCCGTTGGCCCGCAGCAGCACCTCGAGCACGGCGAACTCCTTGGGAGCCAGCGCGACCGGCCTGCCGTCGCGCAGGACCTCGCGCCGGGAGGGGTCCAGGGTGATCCCGGCGCGTTCCAGGACCGGCGGGAGCGGAGTGGTCGCGCGCCGGCCGAGCGCCCGTACTCGGGCGACGAGTTCGCTGAAGGCGAACGGCTTGGGAAGGTAGTCGTCCGCGCCGAGTTCGAGGCCGGCCACCCGCTCGCTGATGTCGCCGGCGGCTGTGAGCATCAGCACACGGGTCGTCAGTCCCTGGTCCACCACGGCCCGGCACACGTCGTCGCCGTGCACCAGCGGCAGGTCCCGGTCCAGGACCAGCACGTCGTAGTCGTTGACGCCGATCCGGTCGAGTGCCGCCTTGCCGTCGTAGACCACGTCGACGGCCATCGCCTCCCGGCGCAGGCCCGTGGCCACCGCGTCGGCGAGGAGCTGTTCGTCCTCGACCACGAGAACCCGCACCGCTGTGTCCTTCCGCTCGTCCCGACCGGCCGGCCGGCTCCGGCTCGTCCCCGGCTCGTTCCGCCCACCATCCTGCCGCGCGTTTCGATAAAGGAGCGGTAAGCGTGCGCCGCGCAATTCCCGCGGGCGCCGAGGTTTCCGGCGTCACGCAGAGGGGGAGGACGACTTCACACCGCGATCAGACCGGGGCTCGGCACCCTGCTCCGGCATGTTCGCGTACGCACGTCGCGCGCCTCCGCACCGGTCGCCCGGCTCCCGCCGGGAACCCACGGCCTCGAACCGTGGAGCCCGAGCACCCGAACCACCCTCGGCCCGGCTTCCGGGAACGCGCGGCGGGCACGCACGCCGAGCACCACTGTCCCCCCATCGCCACCAGCACAGGAGGTCGGTTCGCCATGAACGCCTTCACCGCCGGCATCCTCGAGCGTATCCAGCACGCCGAGCAGGACCTGCGCCACGCCCAGGAGTCGGGAGACGACTTCCTGGCCGAGGTGGAGCTCGGGGAGCTCGACGACCTGCGGCGTCTCGCCGCGGAGCACGGTGTGGACATCGCCGCCGCCGCCTGACGGCGCCGGTCCGCTCCGCTCCCCGACCGCTCGGCCGTCACCCCCGGCCCCCGGTCCACCCCCGCCCCTCCTCGGGCGCGCCTCGCGCCCATCGGCCCTCGACCCCCTTCCCACGCCTCACGACCCTGAGTGATGCCCCGGCCGACGCCGTCGGACCGGGGCATCCGCGTGTCCGGGTTCCGTCCGCTCGGATGCGGGCCGCTCAGTCGTGCCAGGCGCCGAGCTCCTCCAGGGCCCGCTGCAGCGGGTCGAAGACGCCCGGCGAGGCGGCCACGGTGAGCTCGGTGGACGCCGGCTCGCCGGGGCGCCCGCCGACCAGCGCGCCGCCCTCGCTCGCGACGAGGGCGCCCGCCGCATAGTCCCAGGGGTTCAGCCCGCGCTCGTAGAAGCCGTCCAGCCGGCCGCAGCCGACGTCGCACAGGTCGATCGCGGCCGAACCCGCGCGCCGGACGTCGCGCAGACGGGGGATCATCTCCCGCACCACCGCCGCCTGGCGGACCCGCCGCTCGCGCAGGTAGCCGAAGCCGGTGCCGATCAGCGCCTCGGCCATCGGCGGGGACGGACGACAGTGCGCCCGGCGGCCGTTGACGTAGGCGCCGCGCCCCAGCACGGCGTGCACCGTCTCGCCGCGGGCCGGCACCTCGACCACGCCGACCACCGTGCGGCCGTGCAGTTCGGCGGCCACGCTCACCGCCCAATCCGGCCTGCCGTAGAGGTAGTTGACGGTGCCGTCGAGCGGGTCGACGACCCAGCGGACGCCGCTGGAGCCCTCGCTGCCGGACCCCTCCTCGGCGAGCAGGCCGTCCTCCGGACGGCGGGCCGCGAGCAGCTCCGCGACCAGCTTCTCGGAGGCGAGGTCCATCTCGGTCACCACGTCCACCGGGCTGGACTTGGTGGCGGCGACGTCGAGATGCTCCGGGCGGCCGTCGCGGAGCAGGGCCCCGGCCCGGCTCGCGAGGTCGAGCGCCACCTCCAGCAGCTCGTCGAGCAGCGCGTCGGACGGTTCGGGCAGCTCGGGCGGTTCGGGCGAGGGGGTGCCGGGGCTGGTGCTGGTCATGGTGGCCTCCCTGTGAGGGCTGATCGGCTCGGCGGGGCCGAGGGATACGGGTTCCGGCGGGCTGGGGCGGCAGGCGGGGGTGGCGTCGGCTCAGTCGGTCCAGTCGGCGCCGGCCGCCGCCGGGCGCGGGCTGCGCAGCGCCGGGCAGCAGTCGGCCGGGCAGACGTCGTGGCTCGGGCCGAGCCCGCCCAGCGCCGGGCGCTCGGGGCGCTCCCCGCGCTCCGCGGCGGCCCGCTCCAGCACGAGCGCCCGAACCCCGGCCACGAAGCGCGCGTCCGTGCCGGCCGTGGCCGCGCGGGCGACCGGGAGCCCGAGCTCGGCGGCCTTCGCCGCGGCCTCGGTGTCGAGGTCGTACCTCACCTCCATGTGGTCGGAGACGAAGCCGATCGGGGCCATCACCACGGCCGGGACGCCCTTGGCGTGCAGGGTCTCCAGGTGGTCGCAGATGTCCGGTTCCAGCCAGGGCGTGTGCGGGGAGCCGCTGCGGCTCTGGAAGACCAGCTGCCAGGGGCGGTCCGTGACGCCCGTCGCCTCCTCCACCGCGGCGGCCACCACCCGCGCCAGGTCGAGGTGCTGGGCCACGTAGGCGCCGCCCGGGCGGCCGCGGGCCGGGTCCTCCGGGGCACCGGAGGCCTCGGCCGCGGCCTCCGGGATCGAGTGCGTGGTGAAGGCCAGGTGCGCCGCGTCACGCACCTCCTCGGGCAGCTCCTTCAGAGCAGCCAGCACGGCGTCCACGTTGGGGGCGACGAAGCCGGGGTGGTTCCAGTACAGCCGGATCCGGTCCACCCGCAGCTCCCGCGCCCCGGGCGCGCCCTCCTCGCGCAGCGCGGTCAGCGCGGAGGCGAGGTTCTCCCGGTACTGCCGGCAGCTGGAGTAGCCGGCGTAGGCGCTGGTGAAAAGCGTGAGCACCCGGCGGTGTCCGTCGGCGGCGATCTCACGCAGGGTGTCCGTCAGATAGGGCGCCCAGTTGCGGTTGCCCCAGTAAACCGGGAGGTCCAGGCCGTGGGCGGCGAAGTCCGCGCGGAGGGCGGCGAGCAGCGCGCGGTTCTGCCCGTTGATCGGGCTGACGCCGCCGAAGAGGAAGTAGTGCTTCCCGACCTCGGCCAGCCGCTCGCGCGGGATGCCCCGGCCGCGGGTGACGTTCTCCAGGAACGGGACGACGTCCTCCGGGCCCTCGGGGCCGCCGAAGGAGAGCAGGAGGAGCGCGTCGTAGGGGGCGGCGGTCGCCGGCCCGGACGGCGCGGGTTCTGGCAGTTCGCGTGCGTCGGACATGCCCCGATCCTCCCACCGCGGACCGGCCGGCCCCCCGCCGTTGTCCACAGGCCGCGTCCGCGGGGTGTTGTCCACAGGCCGTTCGTCCACAGGCGGCGGGGAACGAAAAACTTGCTTGCCCGGGAGGTGAAGGTCCGCCGTAAGCTGCCGTAATCTGTGGACGACCCATACAGCCCTTACGGGCTCTGCAGCCCTTACGGAGCCCGGAGTGCTGAGCAGCTATCGCAGGATCTTCGCCGCGCCCGGCACCCGGGGGTTCTCGGCGGCCGGCTTCGTGGCCCGGATGCCCTTGTCCATGACCGGCATCGGCGTGGTCACCATGCTCTCCCAACTGCGCGGAGAGTACGGGATCGCGGGGGCGGTCTCGGCCGTGATGGCACTGTCCGGAGCGGTGCTCTCGCCGCAGATCTCCCGTCTCGCCGACCGATACGGCCAGCGGCGGGTGGCGCTGCCCGCCTCCGGTGTCGCGGCCGCCGGGGTGCTGGCGCTGCTGGCCTGCGCGCGCTGGTCGGCGCCGGTCTGGACGCTGTTCGTGTGTGCGGTGGCGGCCGGCGGGCTGCCGAGCATGGGCGCTCTGGTCCGCGCCCGCTGGGCCCACCTGTACCGGGGTACGCCGCTGCTGCACACGGCGTACTCCTTCGAGTCGGTGGTGGACGAACTCTGCTTCATCACCGGGCCGATCCTCTCCATCGGCCTGTGCACCGGGCTCTTCCCGGAGGCCGGGCCGCTGCTGTCGGCCTGCTTCCTGATCGCCGGCTACACGCTGTTCACCGCCCAGCGCGGCACCGAGCCGCCGGCGCATCCGCGGGTCGCCGACGCGCCGCGGGTCCGCGGCGGGGCGCTCGGTTCGGTCGGGCTGCGTGTTCTGACCGGCACCTTCGTCGCGGTCGGCGCGGTCTTCGGCTCGGTGGACGTGGTGACGGTCGCCTTCGCCGGCGCGGAGAACCACAAGTCCGCCTCCAGCGTGGTGCTGGCGCTCTACGCGGCCGGTTCCTGCGTGTCCGGGGTGGTCTTCGGGACGCTGCGGCTGCGCGGGGAGCCGGCTCGGCGGTTCCTGGTCTGTGTCGGCGTGATGGCGCTGAGTATGCTCCCCCTCCTGGTCGTGAAGAACCTCGTGGCCCTGGCGGCGGTGCTGTTCGTCGCCGGGCTGTCCATCTCCCCGCTCATGGTCACCACCATGGGCCTGGTGGAACGACTCGTTCCCGCCGCGCAGTTGACGGAGGGCATGAGCTGGACCACCACCGGGCTCGCGGTCGGTGTCGCGGCCGGGTCCTCGGCCGGCGGCTGGGTGGTGGACAGGGCGGGCGCGGCGGACGGTTACCTGGTGACCGTGGTCGCCGGGGTGCTCGCCGCGGCCACGGCGTTCCTCGGGGTGAGCCGGCTCGATCCGGCGCGGGAGCACGAGGGGACGGTCGAAGCGCATGGCGGGGAACTCCGCAGCGGAATCGGAACCGCGGAGGCGGACGGGCTCGGGAGACTCCCCGGAGAGCCCCGCGGGGCCACCGGTGTCCCGCTCGAAGGGCAGCCCGGCTGACGGCTCGCCGGCCCCGGCTTCCTCGGCCGAGGGCGCCGGAGCCGGCGGCGCCGGAGCCGAAGCGCGCGGAGCCGGCGGCTCCACGGCCGAAGGCCGTCAGGTCAGGGCCGCCGAGACCGGAGGCGGTGGGGCCGGAGGCGGTGGGGCCGGTGAGGCCGGAGGCGGCGGGGCCGGGGCCGGCCGGGCCGGAGACCGCGGCGCCCGGGTCGGCCGGGGCGCCGTCTGGTGCAACTGGGCCGGGAACCAGACCGCCCGCCCCCGGCGGATCGCCGTGCCGGGCTCGGCCGAGGAGGTCGCCGACGAGGTGCGCCGGGCCGCCGAGGAGGGGGTGACCGTCAAGGCGGTCGGATCCGGCCATTCCTTCACCGCGGCGGCGGTCACCGAGGGCGTGCTGATCCGGCCGGACCGGCTGCGGCAGGTGCACGGGATCGACCGCGCGGCCGGAACGGTCACCGTCGGCTCCGGGCTGCCGCTCTCCGAGCTCAACCGGCTGCTCGCCGCCGCCGGTCTCGCTCTGACCAACATGGGCGACATCATGGCGCAGACCGTCGCCGGAGCCGTCGGCACCGGGACGCACGGCACCGGGCGGGACTCCGGGTCGATCGCCGCCCAGGTGCGCGGCGTGGAGCTGGTGCTGGCGGACGGCAGCGTCGCGCACTGCACCCCCGAGCAGAACCCCGAACTCTTCCAGGGCGCGCGGCTCGGCCTGGGGGCGCTCGGCGTGGTGACCGCGCTGACCTTCGGCGTCGAGCCCGCGTTCCTGCTGACGGCGCACGAGCAGCCGCTGCGCTTCGACGAAGTCCTGGACCGCTTCGAGGAGTTCACAACCGAGAACGAGCACTTCGAGTTCTACTGGTTCCCGCACACCGACCGGTGCAGCACCAAGCGGAACAACCGCAGCGGGGGACCGGCCGCGCCGCTCCCCCGGTTCTCCGCCTGGCTGGAGGACGAGTTCCTCTCCAACACGGTCTGGGACGCCGCCTGCCGGGTCGGCCGGCGGTTCCCCGGGGTGATCCCCTCGCTGGCGCAGATATCGAGCCGAGCGTGGTCCGAGCGCACCTACACCGACACCTCCTACAAGGTGTTCACCTCCCCGCGGCGGGTGCGGTTCGTGGAGATGGAGTACGCGGTGCCGCGCGAGGCGGCGGTCGAGGTGCTGCGCGCGGTCAGGGAACGGGTCGAGCGGTCGGACTGGCGCATCTCCTTCCCCGTGGAGGTGCGGGTGGCCCCGGCCGACGACGTCTGGCTGTCCACCGCGCACGGGCGCGACACCTGTTACATCGCCGTGCACCTGTTCCGGGGAACCGACGAGCCGGGATACTTCGCCGAGATCGAGCGGATCATGACGGCCCATCAGGGCCGGCCGCACTGGGGAAAGCTGCACACCCGCGACGCGGCGTATCTCGCGGAGGCGTATCCGCGCTTCGCCGACTTCGCCGCCCTCCGGGACCGGGTCGACCCCGAACGCCGGTTCGGCAACGCGTATCTGAGGACCGTGCTGGGCAGCTGAAGCGCAGGTCGGACGGGCGGCCGGGAGAATTCCGAATGGACGAATGGTGTGAAGATGATCACCGACCTCCCATCGGCCGTCCGCCATCCGGGGAGGGACCCTTGAGAATCCCGTGATTCCGGGGAGACTTGAGCGGCGTGCCGCGCTACCTGGGTGCCACGAATGGAGTACTGTTCGTGAAGCCTGGCCGCAGACCGCTTTGTGCTGCCGTTCACCCGGACGGCAGGCGGCGGTGCTCTCCCGGGGCAGCCGTCGGACGGCTCGCGAACGGGCGTGGACGCCATGCCGAGAGCCGGCATGGCCGAAAGAGGTAACCGTGCCATAACGGCGGTTCGGGGCAGGGGCCCGACACGCCGTGGAACTCTGCAAGGTTGTGGCAGGCCCTACCTGGACAGGCCACACTCAGTACGGGGAGCAGCGACGCAGGTGACGTCGGCAGGCACCACCCGGGAGGTAACCGTGCCCGAACTGCGTGTCGTGGCCGTCAGCAGCGACGGTGCACGGCTGGTGCTCAAGGCTGCCGACGCCACCGAATACACGCTTCCGATCGACGAGCGGCTTCGGGCCGCCGTCCGCGGCGACCGGCCGCGCCTCGGCCAGATCGATGTCGAGAGCCACCTCAGGCCCCGCGACATCCAGGCCCGGATACGAGCGGGCGCCACCGCCGAGGAGGTCGCGCAGCTCGCCGGCATCTCCGTCGAGCGGGTGCGCCGCTTCGAGGGGCCGGTGCTGGCCGAGCGCGCGTTCATGGCGGAGCGGGCCCGGAAGACCGCGATCCGTCGTCAGGGCGAGGCCACCGGCCCGCAGTTGGGCGACGCGGTGGGCGAGCGGCTGCTGCTGCGCGGCGCGGAGAAGGACAGCGCGGCCTGGGACTCCTGGCGCCGCGACGACGGTACCTGGGAGGTCGTGCTGGCCTACCGCGCGGAGGGCAGGGCCTTCCGCGCGAGCTGGTCCTACGACCCGCCGCGCCGGCTGGTGCAGGCCAACGACGACGAGGCGCGCGCGCTGATCGGCGAGGGCGCCGAGCGCGGCGCCCCGGCGACCGAGGAGCCGACGTACCCGTTCGTGCCGCGGATCGCCCGGCTGCCGCGCGACCGGGACCGGGATCGCGACCGGGACGGGGGTGCCGGCGTCGGCGGTACGGGCGGCGAGCGGTCCGAGCGCCCGGAGCGCCCCGCGCTGGGCGCCACCGGGCTGGACCGCGACTCGCTCACCAGCCTGCTCGACGTGATGCCGGGCCGGCGCCCGGACCGCGAGCGGATCGCCGACCGGGAGCGCATCGAGCGCCCCGAACTCGCCCCCGTGGTCCCGGCCGAGCCGGAGGAGGAGCCGGCGGCCTACGGGCCGGAGCTCCGCCCGGCGCTGCCCGGGCCGGACACCGACCCCGATCCGGAGGCGCCGGCGGTGCCGCCCGCCGCGGCGGCCGCGGCCGGGACGGGCGCGGGCTCGGCGTACGCGGACATCCTGATGCCGCGTTCGGTCGCCCCGCACCGCAACCGGCTGGTCGGCGACACGGACCGGCAGGCGGAGGCCGACGGCGTCCGCCCGGGCCGCCGGGCCACCGTGCCGAGCTGGGACGAGATCGTCTTCGGCAGCCGCCGCAAGAAGCAGGACTGACCGACCCGCACGCGGTGCCGTGCCGGCCGCCCGGAGCGTGCCGGCACCGCGCCGCGTCGGCCCGTCCGGTCCAGCGCGCCCGGTCCGGCCCAACCGGGCGCCGCGGATCAGCACTCCGTGCGACGGCACGTGCCGCTCCCGGCCGAGCCGGCCTGCACACCGGGGGGGGGCGGCCGGTTCGGCAACCCGGCCGGGGAACCCGGCGGCGCACGCCGCGGACCGGCGCTCCCGCGCGACAGCAGGCGCCGGGCCAGGCCGGGCCGGCCGCGCGACCCCAGACGGGGGCGGGCGCGGCCGGAGCCCGGCGGGCGCTCGCCGCGGACCGGCACGGCCGTGCGACAGCTCGCGCCGTCCGGTCCGTGGCCGGCTGCACGCAGGGCAGGCGGCCGGCCGGCGAACGGCACGCGGGAGAACCGGCGGGCGGCCGGCGACGGGCCCCGCCGGGCATCCGGCGCGTCAGCCGGTCGCGACCGGGCGCGCCGGGTCGGACGACCATTCGCTCCACGAGCCGGGGTAGAGCGCCGCCCGGACCCCGGCCAGCTCCAGGGCCAGGATCTCGTGCGCGGCCGTCACCCCCGAGCCGCAGTACACCGCGACCTCCGCCGCCTCCGTCGCGCCCAGCTCGCGGAAGCGCCCGGCCAGCTCCGGCCGCGGGCGGAACGCGGCGTCCTGGCCGACGTTCTCCGTGGTCGGGGCGGAGACGGCGCCGGGGATGTGGCCGGCCCGGGAGTCGATCGGCTCGGTCTCGCCCCGGTAGCGCTCCCCCGCCCGGGCGTCCAGCAGCAGGCCGCCCTCCGCCGCGGCGATCCGCGCGGCGCCCGCCGCGTCCACCACCGGCATCCCGCCCGGCTTCGGCACGAAGTCGCCAGGAGGCTCCGGGGCCGCCGGCGGCTGGATGGTGACCGGGAGGCCGGCCGCCTCCCAGGCACGCAAGCCGCCGTCCAGCACCCTGACGTCCGGGTGCCCGGCCCAGCGCAACAGCCACCAGGCCCGCGCGGCGGCGGTCGCCGGGCCCGCGTCGTACACCACCACCGGGCGGTCGGCGCGCACCCCGGTGCGGCGCAGCACCGCCGCGAGGGCCCCGGGGTCCGGGAGCGGATGCCGGCCGCCCGGCCCCGGCGGAACCGCGGGCGGGGAGGACAGCTCGCGCTCCAGGTCCACGAAGTACGCGCCGGGGAGGTGCCCCTTGGCGTACTCGTCCTCACCGGCGGGGCCGCCGAGCTGCCAGCGGACGTCCAGCAGCACGGGCGGTTCGGAGCCGCTGCGGCCGAGCACGGCGGCGAGTTCGGCGACCGGGATCAGCGGCGCGGGCGCCGCGGCGGGTGCGTTGTCCATGGCCGCCATTCTGGCCGTCCCCGGTGCCGCTGTCAGGCCTGATCCGGCGGGTCGCGGCGGGTTCCGGGTGAGCACCGGGTTGTGTGCGAGGACCGCCCGGAGCCGGCTCCGGGGTGCCGCCCTGAGGCAGGTGGGGAATGTGTTCGAGATTGCGGCGTGCCGGGAGGGGCAGGGTTCATTCGGTTGGACTTGCCGCGGAATCACGCGGGGTCGCAGCGCGGAACCGGACGGTTGGTGACACCATCGGCGTTGGCGCTCACGCACCGCAGCCGCACCGCACCCACCACCGAGATCCGCAAGGGGAGGTAGCGATGGCCGACGTCGGAACCCGGTGCGCGCAGGGCAGCCCGTGCTGGGCGAGCCTGATGACGCGCGACCTGGAGGCCGCCTGCCGGTTCTACGGTCCCCTGCTGGGCTGGGAGTTCGGCCCGGGTGCCACGCGCATCGGCCCCTACGTCCGCGCCTTGGTGGACGGCGAGCCGGTCGCCGGTCTCGGGGAGCTCAACCCGAAGCTCGGCTTCTCGGTGGCCTGGACGACCTACCTCGCCGCGGACAACGCGGACGAGGTGGCCCAGCGGATCCGCGAGTATGCCGGCACGGTGGCGGTCGGGCCGCTGGACGCCGACAAGGAGGGCCGGCTGGTCCTCGCCTCCGACCTCTTCGGCGCGGTCTTCGGTGTCTGGGAGGGGCTGCGGCACCCCGGCTGGCAGCGGCACGGCGTGCCCGGCTCGGTGGCCTGGTGCGCGCTGGACGCCGCCAACGTCCGCGGCTCGGCCTCCTTTTATGCGGGGGTGTTCGGCATGGCGGCGATGGAGGTCTCGCCCGACCGGGCCGAACTGCGCGCGGCCGACGGCGGCCGGCACGGCGTCCCCGCCGTGGTCACCCGGCCCGCCGGGGCGGAGGAGCTGCCCCCGCCACGCTGGCGGATCTGCTTCACGGTGGCCGACGTGGACGCCACCGCGGCCCGGGCGGAGGAGCTCGGCGGGGCCGTGCTCCAGCCGCCGATCGAGCGTCCGTGGGGCCGCGTCGCGGTCCTGCGCGACCGCGAGGGCGAGGACTTCTCAATCACCGACCGCGTGATGTGAGGCGCGGGCGACCGCGGCGCCGCGCCGGGCCGCGCCCGCGCGACGATGCCTCCCGGCGCCGGTGAACGCTCGCGCCGGCGCGTGCGGCATGCCGGCGCGGCCGAGCACCCGGCCGACGGCGGTCCGGCGCGGCCGCCTGCTCGCCGGCCGGCAGGCGCGGCCAGGCGTCGGCCAGTAGCAGTCAGGCGCGGCCGGGCGCGGTCAGTCGCGGCGGTACTCCAGGAGCGGGACGAGCTGTTCGGCGGGGGTCATGGCGCCGTGCAGGCCGACCATCGCGGACTCCCCCGGCTCCCGGCGGGTGGCGATCACCGCCATGTCCGCGTGCGCCACGGCGACCACGTCCCCGATCCGCTCCAGCACCCGCGGCTCCACGGCCGGGCCGAACCAGCCCGCGGCCACGGCCTGTTCCCGGGTGGCCACCCACATCTGGTCGCCGAGCACCTCGCTCCACACGGCGTGCACGTCGCGCGCGGCCCCCGGCACCGCGTAGACGTGCCGGGCGCGGCCCTCGCCGCCCAGCAGCCGCACGCCCGCGCCCAGCTCCCAGTCCTCGTCGAAGTCGATCCGGTCCTCCGGCGCGACGTCGATCATCCCGTGGTCGGCCGTGACGTAGAGGACGGAGCGCGGCGGGAGCTGCTCGGCCAGGCGCTGGGCGAGCCGGTCGACCACCATCAGCTGCCCGCGCCAGGCGTCGGAGTCCACGCCGTGCCGGTGGCCCATGCCGTCGAGGTCGCTGTAGTAGGTATAGACCAGAGATCGGTCACCGGCCGCCAGCCGGTCGGCGGCGAGGTCCATCCGGTCCTCGCCTGCCAGGCGCCCGTGGAAAGTGCCGCCGGAGAGCGCGACCCGGGTCAGCGGGGTCTGCGCGAAGGCGGGCGAGGAGACCTGGCAGGTGGCCACGCCGGCCTCGTGCGCGCGCTGGAAGACGGTGGGGTGCGGCTGCCAGGTGCGCGGGTCCACCGGCGGCTGCCAGCGGAGCTGGTTCATCAGCTCGTTCCGTCCGGGGATGGCGACGGTGTAGCCGGCCAGCCCGTGCCGTCCCGGCGGCAACCCGGTGCCGACCGAGGCGAGGCTGGTCGCGGTGGTCGACGGGAAGCCGGCGGTGAGCGGCCGGCCGGTGCCGCCGAGCGAGCTGCCCAGCAGCGAGGTCAGGAACGGCGCCTCGTCCGGGTGCGCCCGCAGCAGCTCCCAGCCCATGCCGTCGACCAGGAAGACGCACACCCGGTCGGCCGGGGCCAGCGGCATGGTCGCCGCGTAGCCGGACACGCCCATCCCGGCCGCGACGGTCGGCAGCAGGTCGGCGAGCGCGGCGCTGCCGTAGGCGGGCGCGGGGGCCTGCGCCGGGTCGAGCGGCTCGAAGGGGTACGCCGAGGAGTCGGCGGCGGAGAGAGTCATGGCGGTGGTCGGCGTCCGGTCGTGAGAGGGAGTGGTGCCGCCCCGGCCCGCCGCCCCGGCGTCGGCCGCGGACCGGCAGGCGTCGGGCGCGTGCGGGCACGGCGTGGGCACGGGAGGCGTGCGGAGTGGGTCGGCGTCCAAGCGTACGGGCACCCGGCCCGGACGTGACCGCTGCGGCGGGCACGCGCGCGGCCGTGGTGCGCGGGTCCGGCGTGGGGCCCCCGGGGGGCGCGGGACCCCGACCGGGACCGCAGGCGGACCGCTTCGCGGTCGCTCGGGGCACACAGGCCTGGCGCGGCACCTCGGATTGCCGTTCCACCACGGGTCCATGGCGAGGCCAGGGACGGCGGCACCTGAAGGCCGGAGCCGTCCGGCGGGCGCACCTGGTGGCTGCGGCCGGTCTGCAGCGGCCCGGCCGGCAGGGACGTGCGCGACCCGTCCAGGAGTCGATGCCCCGGCGCTCCGGCGCCTGCCCGGGGCGCGGCTCCGTCCCGGCGCGGCCCGGGAGGAGCGGGCCGGGCGCCGGACGATCACGCCGTCGCGTCGGCCGCCCGCGCCCCGCGCCGCCCCGGTCAGGCGCCGCGCGGGCCGGCGGCGTTGAAGCTCGCGGGGCCGGTGGGCGGCGTGGACTGCGCCACCGTCGCCTCGGAGAGCGCCTGCGCGAAGGAGAGGGCCTGCGCGACCGTCTCCGGGCCGTCCCCCGCCTCGCTGACCCGCAGCTGGAGGTCGTCGGCGGTGGCCGAGCCGGTGTAGCCGTGGTCGGCGTCGCAGTCCGGGTCGCCGCAGGTGGCGGGCTCGAGGTCGATGCGCGAGACCGCGCCCCAGCCGATGGTCAGCACCACCTCGCGCGGGAGCCGCCCCGGCGTGTAGGTCTCGGGGTTCGCGACCACGCGGCTGACCACGACCGAACTGATCCGGTCCAGCCGGACCACCTCGGTGGAGGTCGTCGCGTACGGCACCGGGGAGGTGTCGTCGGCCGCCTGCTCGTCGGTGTGGCTGACGACGAAGCGGCTGGGGGTGAGGACGAGGACCGTGACGTGCCGGCGGACCTCGTTGGCGTCGAAGGTGGTCTCCTGGTGCACCAGGAAGGCGCTGATCGGCTCACGGCCCACGGCCGACTCGACGGCCTCGGCCACGAGGGTCGGGTAGTAGCCGCTGCGCTCGATGGCCGCGCGGAGGCCCTGTGAGGTACTGGTACCGGTCTTCGCCATGGGTCCATCCTGGCACGACCCACCGACTGTCCGTGGCTCCCGGCGGCAGGGCGCCTCGGCGCGGTCCCACCGGGGGCCGGCCGGCGTCCCCGGCCGGCCCCACCCCGAGGAGGCCCCTCCCCGGCCGGTCGCCGGCGGGCCCGGCGCAGGGTGTGCCGGTTCCGCGGAGGCGGGGTTCCGCCGAGACCGGGGAACCCGCTGGGAGTGCTGGTGGGCCGGAGTCACGAGATCATTGGGGCCGTCGGGTGTGCGGGGCTCGCCGGGCTCGTCCGGATCGAGGCACCCGCGGTATCGCCTGGCCAGGAGAGCGCAGGGCCCCTGAGGCCGCCGGCACCCGAAGCCTCCGGTCATCCGCGGCTGCGGGGCCGGACGCGCCCGCCAGGGCTGCGGAGCGTTTGGTCCTCCGCCCCTGCCGAGGCAGCCGAGTTCGCTGATGGCCGGGGCCGTGGCCGGGGCCACCGGGCCCGTGCTGACGGGGCCGTCGGGTCTGCCTAGTCTGCCGGGTCCGCCGGATCTGCTGGGTCTCCAGGGCCGCCGGGGATCCTGGGACCGGCGGGCGCGAGGAGCACCGGGTCGGCATGGCGACCGGCCGGGAAGCGGCCTACTCGGGGTTGGGGCCGGCCGAGGATGCCGGCCCCGGCGGACCGCGCCGAGGCGCCCTGCCGCCGGGAGCCACGGACAGTCGGTGGGTCGTGCCCGCCGCGCCCTCCAGACGCCCGGCCGGGCCCCGCCGAGCCCGCAGCCGTGCGATGGGAGCTCAGCCCCAGGCGCTCATCGCGCGGGGGCCCAGGTCGGTGCGGGCCGGGAGGCGGGCGACGCGGACCGACGCGCCCAGCACGGCGAGGCCGCGCGCGGAGACCGCGACCGGCTCCAGTTCCAGCCCCGCCACCTCCGGCAGGTCGTCGACCAGGCGGGAGACCCGCAGCAGCAGGTCCTCCAGCGCGCCGGTGTCCACCGGGTCGGCGCCACGCCAGCCGAACAGCACCGGCGCCGACTTGATCTCCCGGATCTGCGCCGCGACGTCCCGGTCGGTGGCCGGGACCAGCCGGTGCGCGAGGTCGCCCAGCAGCTCGCTGGCTGCCCCGGACAGCCCGAAGGACAGCACCGCGCCCACCGCCGGGTCGACACTCGCCCGCACCACGGTGTCCACGCCGCGCGGCGCCATGTGCTGCACCACCAGCCGGGCCCGCTCCGGGCCGCCGAACCGGTCGGCGGTCTCCCGGAAGGCACGGCGCAGGGCCCGCTCGCCGTCCAGGTCCAGGCGGACCGAGCCGAGGTCGGGGCGGTGGCGCAGGTGCCCGGCCACGGACTTCAGCGCGACCGGGTAGCCGAGTTCCGCCGCGGCGCGCACCGCGGCGTCCTCGTCCGGAGCCGGAAGCGCGGGCAGCAGCGGGATGCCGTAGTCGGCCAGCAGCGCGCGGGTGGTCGCGTCGTCGAGCAGGGTGCCGGCGGCGCCGGGCGGGAGCGGGTCCAGGACCGCCTCGACGCGGGCGCGCGCGGCGTGCTCGTCGATCCCGGGGAAGTCCTCGTCCTGCGGGATCCGGCCGACGGCGGCACCGGAGCGGCGCCAGGCGCCGTAGCGGACGGCGTGCGCCAGCGCCCGGACGGCGCGCTCGGGCGCTGAGTACGCGGGAATGCTGCCGGGGACAAGTAGGCCCTGCGCGTCGCGGCGCAGCAGCAGTTCCGGCAGGCCGGGGATGGAGAGGTGCACCACCAGCAGTGGCTTTCCGGCGGCGTTCGCGGCCTCGCCGGCCGAGGCGACGGCGGCGGCCAGGTCCGCGACGGTCGAGTCGTCGGCGCCCTCGCCCGCGCCCTCGCCGACCCCCTCGCCCTCGCCCTCGGCCCCGGCCTCGGCCGGACGCGCCGGTGGCATGTCCGGACCGCCCGGGGCGGACTCGCTCCGGTACGGGTCGGTGAGCTTGAGGAAGCCGGAGCCCGGGAAACCGGGATAGCCGCTGGCGCCGAGCCGGGGCAGCACCACGGCGATCACCGCGTCCACGTCCGGCCGGGCGGCCGTCTCGCGCAGCGCCGCGCCGAGCGCCTCCGGCTCGGACTCGGTGCCGACGTCGCGCGGGCCGAACGGCTGGAGCCCGGCGCTGAGGCAGGCGTCGTAGGTGAGCGCCCCGAGCGAGTCCGAGTTGCCGACCACGGCGACCCGGGGGCCGCCGGGCAGCGGCTGGTGCGCCAGCAGGTCCGCGGTGTCGAACAGGTCCGTGATGGTGTCCACCCGGACCACGCCCGCCTGCTGGAAGAGCGCGTCCGCGGTGCTGTCGGCGATCCGGGTGGCCGCCCCGGCGTGGCCGGCCGGAACGCTGCCGGTGTGCCGGCCGCCCTTGACCACCACGACCGGCTTGTGCGCGGCGATCCGGCGGGCGATCCGGGTGAACTTGCGGGGGTTCCCGAAGGACTCCAGGTAGAGCAGCGCGACCGCGGTCGCCGGGTCCTCCTCCCAGTACTGGAGCAGGTCGTTGCCGGAGACGTCGGCGCGGTTGCCGGCGGAGACGAAGGAGGAGACGCCGAGCCCGCGCCGCCGCGCGCCGGCGAGCAGCGCCGCGCCCACCGCGCCGGACTGGGTGAAGACGCCGAGCCGCCCGCGCTCGGGCATCGCGGGCGCGAGCGAGGCGTTCAGCCGGACGGCGGGGTCGGTGTTGATCAGGCCGAAGGCGTTCGGGCCGATCACCCGCAGGCCCGCCGCCCGGGCGGAGGCGACCAGCTCGCGCTGGCGCAGCCTGCCCTCGCGGCCGCTCTCGGCGAAGCCCGCGGAGATCACCACCAGTCCCTGGACGCCGAGTTCGCCGCACTCGGCGACCACGCCCGGCACCTCGGCGGCCGGTACCACCACGACCACCAGGTCGATCGGCTCGCCGATGTCGCGCAGCGCGGCGTACACCGGGACGCCGTCCAGCGTGCCGCCGGGCGGCGCGGCCCGGTTGACGGCCCACAGCTTCCCCGTGAAGCCCCCGGCGGCCTGCCCCGGCGGGTCTCCCTGCGGCCGACCGGCGAGATCGCGCAGGATCGCCCGCCCCATGCTGAGCTGCGAGCGCCCGGCGCCGACCACCGCGACCGAGCCGGGGGCGAGCAGCCGCTGGATCGAGCGGGCCTCCGCGCGGTGCTCGCGGGCCCGCATGACCGCCACCGACTTCTCGGTGGGCTCCAGGTCGAGTTCGAGGTGCAGCACGCCGTCCGCGTAACTGCGGGACTGGGTGTAGCCGGCGTCCGTGAAGACCTTCGCCATCCGGCGGTTGTCCGGGAGCAGTTCGGCGGTGAACCGGTCGACGCCGCGTTCCCGGGCCACCGCCGCGATGTGCTCCAGCAGCGCCGAGGCCACGCCCCGGCCCTGGTGGGCGTCCTGGACGAGGAAGGCCACCTCGGCGGTGCGCGGGCCGGCACCGGGCGGCGTCCCCGGCGCGAGCGCGGCGGGACGGCCGGAGTCGGGGTCGATCCGGTCGTACCGGACGGTGGCGATGAAGCGGTCGTTGACCAGCGCGGCCAGGCCCACCCGGTCGACGTAGTCGTGGTGCGTGAAGCGCTGCACGTCGCGGTCGGAGAGCCGGGGGTAAGGCGCGAAGAAGCGGTAGTACTTCGACTCGTCCGAGACCGCCTCGTAGAACTCGACCAGGCGGCCGGCGTCGTCGGGCCGGATCGGCCGGATGCGGGCGATGCCGCCGTCCCGCAGCACGACGTCGGCCTCCCAGTGCTCGGGGTAGCCGTACTGGGCGTCGGCGGCCGCGTCGGCGGCATCTGCGGCAGAGACGGCATCGGCGGAAGGGTCCACGGTGCACAGGCTAGTCGCGGGCGGCGGCGGAGGCAGGGCGCGGCGGGCGCGGCGCCGGGGCGCGTCCGAGGGCGGCAAGCGGCGGGGCCGGCGGCGGTTGTCCCCTCGGCCGCGACGCGGGACGGGGACGGCGGCGGCGTCGTACGGTGGCGGGACGTCACCGTCGCCGTCGCACACGAGAGGCAGCCGCCATGGCAGAACGCGAGGTCACCGTGGGCTGGCCCGAGGGCCTGCACGCCCGTCCCGCGTCCGTGTTCGTCCGCTCCGCGATGGCGACGGGGGTGCCCGTGACCATCGGCAGGCCGGCCGGGGCCCCGGTCAACGCGGCCTCGCTGCTGGCCGTGCTGGGCCTGAGCGTGCACGGGGGCGAGCGGGTGGTGCTCGCCTCCGACGCGGAGGGCGCCGAGACCGCTCTGGACCGGCTGGCCGTGCTCGTCACGCAGGGGCTGGACGAGCTCCCTGCGGGCTGACCGCCGCCCTGCCCACCTCGCGCCCGCACGCGCACGCACCCGCACCCGCACCCGCACCCGCACCCGCCAGCGGACCCGGCCCCTCCCCCGCGCAGCGCGGGCCTGCTCACGACTCCCGCGCCGCCCGCGCCCGCCGCTGACGCGCCGCGGCCCGGAGGGCTGTTGACCTCGCGCCCCGCCGGTGCCACGGTTCCGGGGGACGGGAGGCCCGGCCGCCGCACATGCGCGGCCGCCCACCCGCGCCGAACCGAGCATCGACGTCGAAGGGGACATCGTGGCTGACCTGTCCGCGGCGGGAGCGGCGTTCCTCGCCGCCCGGGACCACCTGCTGCAGCACCGGGGAGACCTGGCCGGGGCGCGGGCCTTCCCGCGGCCCGAACCGGCCGAGTTCAACTGGGCGCTGGACTTCTTCGACCCGCAGGCGGCGTCCTCCCCCGACGTGACGGCCCTGCGCGTCGTGGACTTGGACGCGGACGGCGGCCTGCGCGCCGAAGTCGCGCTCAGCTACCGGGAGATGGCCGAACGCTCCGCTCGGGTCGCCCACTGGCTGCGGGACCGGGGCGTGCGGCGCGGCGACCGGGTACTGCTGGTGCTCGGCAACCAGGTCGAGCTGTGGGACGTGATGCTGGCCGCGATCCGGTTGGGCGCGGTGCTCATTCCGGCCACCCCGCTGCTCGCCCCCGCCGACCTCGCCGACCGGGTGCGGCGCGGGTCGGTCCGGCACGTGATCGCGCAGAGTGCCCTCACCCCCGGCTTCGCCGGAATCGAGGGCGACTGGACCCGGATCGCGGTGGGCCCCGAAACCCCGGACGGCTGGCTGGACTTCGGCGCCGCCTACGACTCCCCCGCCGCATTCACGCCGGAGGGCACCACGCTCGCCGACGACCCGATGCTGCTGTACTTCACCTCCGGCACCACCCACCAGCCCAAGTTGGTGCAGCACACCCACCGCAGCGCGCCGGTCGGCCACCTGTCCACCATGTACTGGATCGGTCTGCGCCCGGGCGACGTCCACCTCAACATCTCCTCGCCGGGCTGGGCGAAGCACGCGTGGAGCAACTTCTTCGCTCCCTGGAACGCGGGCGCGACGATCCTGATCGTCAATCAGCCCCGCTTCTCCGCCCGCCCGTTGCTCGATGTGATGCAGCGCGCGCGGGTCACGTCCTTCTGCGCGCCGCCGACCGTGTGGCGGATGCTGATCCAGGAGGACCTCACGCAGTGGAAGCTCTCGCTGCGCGAACTCGTCGGCGCGGGAGAGCCGTTGAACCCGGAGATCATCCACCGGGTGCGGGAGGCCTGGGGCGTGGTGCTGCGCGACGGCTACGGCCAGAGCGAGACCACCGCGATCGTCGGCAACCTGCCGGGCGAACCGCTCAAGGAGGGCTCGATGGGCCGGCCGCTGCCCGGCTACGAGGTGGCGCTGGTGGACCCGGCGAGCGGACGGGTCCTGGACGGCGCCGGCGCGGAGGGCGAGGTCTGCCTCCCGCTGGAGAGCCGCCCGCTGGGCCTGATGACCGGCTACCAGGACGACCCCGAGCGGCAGGCCGAGGCCACCGCCGGCGGCTTCTACCACACCGGCGACGTGGCCGTCCGCGACGAGGACGGCTACCTCACCTACGTGGGCCGCACCGACGACGTCTTCAAGGCCTCCGACTACCGCATCTCGCCCTTCGAGTTGGAGAGCGTGCTGATCGAGCACCCGGCGGTGGCGGAGGCGGCCATCGTCCCCTCCCCCGACCCGCTGCGGCTCTCGGTGCCCAAGGCGTACGTGGTGCTCGCGGCAGGCCACGCGCCCGACGCGGAGACCGCGCGCTCCATCCTGGCCTGGTGCCGCCACCGGCTCGCGCCCTACAAGCGCGTCCGGCGGCTGGAGTTCGCGGAACTGCCGAAGACCATCTCCGGCAAGATCCGCCGAGTCGAACTCCGCGCCCGCGAGAACGCCCTCCACGGCCCCACCGCCCAACCCGAACCCACCCGCCTCGACGGCGAGTTCTGGGACTCCGACTACACCGAAGCCGAGCTCTCCAAGGAGGACTAGACCGACGGACGAGCCGGCTCCACCCGCCGGGGACGCCGCCGCCCCGGGCGTCCTGGGAGGACGGCCGGGGCGGCGGGGTGGGGGCCGGGCGAGGTCAGTGGGCGATGAGGGGGATGGCGTCTTCGGCGGCGGCGGCCTCGGCGGAACCGCCCGCGGCGACCGTGGACCCGCTCGGGCGGCCGGCGTTGATCATGATGATCGCGGCCAGGGACGAGAAGACCAGCACCGCCGCGGCGACCCAGGCCGCGACCGAATAGCCGTGCACCGCCGCCAGGTTGGCCTGCGCCGCGGTGGGGACCGCGACGTGGTGCGCGACCAGCCAGCCGGTGGTGGAGCTCGCGGCGACCGTGTTCAGCAGCGCCGTACCGATCGAACCACCCACCTGCTGCGAGGTGTTGACCATCGCCGAGGCCACGCCCGCGTCCTTCGGCCGCACGCCGTGGGTCGCCAGCGACATGGCCGGCATGAAGGCGCTGCCCATGCCGAGGCCGAGCAGGATCAGACCCGGCAGCACCACGCCGGCGTACGAGCTGGTCGGGGTCATCCCGGCCATGATGGCCATGCCGACCGCGGCCACCAGGAAGCCCGGGCCCATCAGCCAGCGCGCCGGGATGCGGTTCATCAGCCGGGCGCCGATCTGGGTGGAGCCGGTGATCATGCCGCCCACCATGGGCAGGAACGCCACGCCGGTCACGACCGGCGAGAAGCCCTTGACCACCTGGAGGTAGTAGGTCAGGAACAGCGAGACGCCGAACATCGCGATCACGGCCGTACCCAGCGAGAGGTACACGCCGCCGCGGTTGCGGTCGGTCACCACACGCAGCGGCAGCAGCGGGTTGGCCGTCCGCGCCTCGACCACGACGAACGCGGCGAGCAGCACCACGGAGGCGACGAACAGGCCGATGGTGCTCGCCGAGGTCCAGCTGGTCTCCGCACGGGTGAAGCCGTAGACCAGCGCGACCAGGCCGAGCGTGGCCAGCACCACGCCCGGGATGTCCAGGCGGGCGGTGTTGCGCGAGCCGGCCGGCTCCCGGACGGTGCGCAGCGCGCCGAACGCGGCGACCACCGCGAAGAACACGTTGACGTAGAGCGACCAGCGCCAGTTCAGGTACTCGGTGAGGACACCGCCGAGGACGAGGCCGAGCGCACCGCCACCACCGGCGATGGCACCGAAGATGCCGAACGCCTTGGCACGCTCACGCGCCTCGGTGAAGGTCACCGCCAGCAGCGACAGCGCGGACGGCGCCAGCAGCGCGCCGAACGCGCCCTGCAGCGCACGTGCGCCGAGCAGCATGCCGGTGTCGACCGAGGCCCCACCGATCGCCGAGGCGCCGGCGAAGCCGAGCAGGCCGATCACGAAGGTGCGCTTGCGGCCGACCATGTCGGCGATCCGGCCGCCGAACAGCAGCAGTCCGCCGAAGGCCAGGCTGTAGGCGGTGATCACCCACTGCCGGTTGCCGTCGGAGAAGCCCAGGTCGCGCTGGGCGGCCGGCAGGGCGATGTTCACGATCGTGGCGTCGAGCACCACCATGAGCTGGGCGAGCGCGATGAAGGCCAGCGCCCGCCAACGACGCGGGTCCAGCGCCGGTGCACCGGCCGCCGCGGCCGATGGAGCGGTCTGTGCGGACATGGATAACCCCTAAGACAGGTCGGCAGAGCAAACAGAGCAAGCAGAGCGAAGGCGAACAGAGCGGAAAGGCAGGATGAAGCGCGGACGGGCGCCCGCCGGGCTGCGTCGGCCGGCGGACACGGGAAGTCGTGGAAGTCCCTGGGATCAGGCGGGCCTCAGGCCCGCAGTTCCTCCAGGGTCGCGGGGTGCCCCGGCAGCGGAGCCGGGGCGGGGGTCGCGATGCCGTCCACCAGCAGGTCGAGGTGCCGGTGGACGAAGGGCTCGAAGGCGGACCGCCCCGCGCCCGGCAGCGGCCGGGTGAGTTGCGAGACGAGGACGAGGAGGTCGGCGAAGCCGACGTCCGGGCGGATGAGACCACGGGCGCGGCCGGTCTCCAGCAGCTGGGACAGCGCGCGAGCGCAGCGCTCGCGCGCGGAGGCCAGCTCCGGACTGGCGGCGTCGACGTGCTTGCTGATCAACGCGCACATCACGCCGGCCCGGGCCGGGACGGCGGCGTGCACGAAGCGGCGGAGCGCGGCGACCGGGTCGCCCTCCGGCGGGCCGACCGCCTCCGCAAGCGCGGATTCGGCGAGCTCCGCCGTGTGGCCCATGGCCGCGGACAGCACGCTCCGCAGCAGCGCCGCGCGGTCCGGGAAGTGCCGGTAGACCGTGGCGTTGCCGACGCCGGCCAGGCGGGCTATCTCGTCCATCGGCGCCTCCGCGCCGTGCTCGATCACCGCCTGCAGGGCCGCGCAGGTGATCCGCTCCCGGTTGCGCGAGGCGTCGGCACGCAGCTTGTCTCCCATCACGCGCCTCCTTCCGACTCGCGCACCGGGGAAGGACTCCCCGTTCGGCTCCGACGAAGGGATAAACGGGGACTGGGTCCCCGGAAATTTCACGGCCGGACGTGAACTGGGTCACATCCGGCCGTGGTTGCCCTTCGTGCTCGGCGTGGAGCCGCGCTCAGCCCTTCACACAGACGACCTGCTTGAGCGTGGCGACGATCTCCACGAGATCGGACTGCTGCCGCATCACCTGCTCGATCGGCTTGTAGGCGGACGGGATCTCGTCGATCACTCCGGTGTCCTTCCGGCACTCCACACCGCGGGTCTGGGCGACCAGGTCGTCGCGGGTGAAGCGCCGCTTGGCCGCGCCCCGGCTCATCCGCCGTCCGGCGCCGTGCGACGCGGAGTTGAACGCGTCCGGGTTCCCGAGCCCGCGCACGATGTAGGACGAGGTCCCCATCGACCCGGGGATGATCCCCAGGTCGCCGGCCCCGGCCCGGATAGCGCCCTTCCGGGTCACCAGCATCTCCTCGCCCTCGTATGCCTCCTCCGCCACGTAGTTGTGGTGGCAGGAGATCTCCGGCTCGAATCGCACGTTCGCACCCGGGAACTCGGCCCGCACCGCCTGCTTGAAGAGGGCCATCATGACCGCGCGGTTGAGCCGGGCGTACTCCTGCGCCCAGTACAGGTCGCGCCGGTAGGCCTCCATCTGCGGGGTGCGGGCGATGAAGACCGCCAGGTCGCGGTCGGCCAGCCCCTGGTTGTGGGCGAGCGAGCGGGCCACGCCGATGTGGTGCTCGGCGAGCTCCTTACCGATGTTGCGCGAGCCGGAGTGCAGCATCAGCCACACAGATCCGGACATATCAGTACATACCTCGATGAAGTGGTTGCCCGCTCCGAGCGAGCCCATCTGCTGGGCGGCACGCTCGCGGCGGGCCTTGACCTCGGGGGCCAGGGCGTCGAAGCGCTGCCAGAAGGTGTCCCAGCCCGTTGCCGGGAGCCCTGGCAGCCTGCGCGGGTCGACCGGCTCCTTGTGGGCGCCGCGGCCCACCGGGATCGCCCGCTCGATCCGCGAACGCAGGTGGGCGAGGTTCGACGGCAGGTCACGGGCGTTGAGCGAGGTCTTCACCGCGCTCATTCCGCAGCCGATGTCCACGCCGACAGCGGCCGGGCACACCGCGTCGCGCATCGCGATCACCGAGCCGACGGTCGCGCCCTTGCCCAGGTGGACGTCGGGCATGACGGCCAGGCCGGAGATCCACGGCAGCGAGGAGATGTTCCGGAGCTGGTCCAGCGCCGCGCTCTCGACCGCGGCCGGATCGGTCCACATCCGGATCGGCACCCGGACTCCGGGCACCTCGGTGTACGACATGGTTGAACGACCTCCACGGGTCGGTGGGAGAAGGGGAGACGCCGGCGGGGAGGCCTCGTCTCCAGGATCAGGGGAGGGACGCGCGGGCGCGCGTCGGTGACCGGAGATCGGCGCGGCTGCGCGCACACACCGGTCAAGGTGGGGATGAAACGGCGAACGGCCCCTCGCGACCTGCTCGGCGCGAGAGCCGAGAGCCCCGGAGACTCAGTGCGGCGAGGCTCAGCGCCTGGGCGCTGCCGCCGGAGCCGCTCCTGGGCTCCGCCGGGAAACCGTGCCGTCGGCAGTGGAGAGGCGTCGCCGCGAGGAGGAGCGGACGCGTTGGCGTTGGCGTCGCTTCGACTCGACTCGCACGGTGACCTCCTCCTCTCCACTGGTTCAGGACGCGCCGCGCCGGAGGTGTTCCGGCGGCGGATCGCGCGGTCAATTCAGCCATGACGAACGGCTGTGCGGCAAGGCATTTCCGCGGCGGGATGCGCGCCTCGGACGGCTCAGGGCGGCGCGGGGACCGGGAGGTGACGTCCCGTCGGACGCGTGGGAACCGGCAGGTGCCGAACGCGTGCGGCGGGCCGCTCCGGGAGGGGCGGCCCGCCGCACGCGCGGGTGGGACCAGGAGGGACGGGGTCAGCCCGCGATGACCGTGACCTCGCCGAGCCCGAGCCCCCGGATGTCGTCGGCGATCGCCGACGCGTCGCCGACCAGCACCGTCACCAGTCGCTCCGGCGCGAACCCGGCGACCACCGCCGCCGTGGCCTCCGCCGTGGACGTCGCCGCCAGCCTCCGGTACAGCCGCGCCTGGTGGTCGTCCGGCAGGAACTGCTCGACCTGGTCCGCGAGGGTGTCGGCGACGGCCGCCGCCGTCTCGTACCGCAGCGGCGCCACGCCGACCAGGTTGTCCACCGCGGCGTCGCGCTCCTGGTCGGTGAGGCCCTCCGCGGCGAGGGTGCGCAGCACCTTCTGGAGGTCGGCGAGCGCGGGCGCGGTGGACGGGGTGTCCACGGACCCGCTGATCGCGAGCAGCGCGCGCCCGGTGCCGCCGGGGCCGGAGCGCAGCGGCTGGGAGAGCGAGCGGACGCCGTAGGTGTAGCCCTTCTCCTCGCGCAGCACGCGGTCGAGGCGGGAGGTGAGGGTTCCGCCGAGGCAGTAGGTGCCGACGACCTGGGCGGGCCAGACCGGGTCGTGCCGGTCGGGTCCGATCCGGCCGATGAGCAGCTGGGTCTGCACCGATCCGGGGCGGTCGACGATGACCACCCGTCCGGTGTCGTCCGCGGTGACCGGGGCCGGGACGGAGCGCTCGGCGGCGTCCCCGCTCCAGGCGCCGAGGGTGCGGGTGAGCACGGCGTCGAGGTCGCCGTCGGCAGCGGCCTCCAGGTCGCCGACGATGACCGCGGTGGCGGTGGCGGGACGGACGTGCCGGCGGTAGAACTCCCGGACCGCCTCGTGGTCCACCCGGGCCACCGTCTCGGCGCGGCCGGCGCGCGGCCGGGAGAGCCGGTCGCCGGCCGGGAACAGCGCGCCGTAGAGGGCGAAGGCGGCGCGGCGGGCGGGGTTGGCGAGTTCGTGCTGGATCTCGTCGAGCCGGTTGGCCACCACCCGCTCGACCTCGTCGGCGGGGAAGGCGGGGGCGCGGACGGCGTCCGCGAGCAGGGTGAGGCCGCGTTCCACCCGGGAGGCGGGGACCTCCAGGGAGAGCCGGACGCAGGGGTGGTCGGCGTAGGCGTCCAGGTCGGCGCCGGCCCGTTCGAGTTCGGCGGCGAACTCCTCGGCGCTGAGGGTCTCGGTGCCCTCGGTGAAGGAGCGGGCCAGGATCGTGGCCACGCCTTCGAGGTCGGCCGGCTCGGCGGCGAGCGGGGCGTCGAGGACGAGCTCGACGGCGACCAGCTTCTGGCCCGGTCGGTGGCAGCGCAGGACGGTGAGGCCGTTGGGCAGCGTGCCGCGGGTGGGCGCGGGGAACGCCCAGGGCGTGGGCTCGCCGGGCTCCGGGCGCGGGTGGAGGGTCATGGCGGTGGGCACGGTGGTCACGCGGCGCCTCCTTCGGCGGTAGCGGCGTCGGTCGCGGCAGCGTCGGACTCGGCGGCGTCGGTCGCGGCGGCGTCGGCCACGTCGGAGTCCTCGTCGCCGGCGTCGTCGGACTCGTCGGACTCGGCGCCGGCGCCGCCGGCGGGCTCGTAAGTGAGCACCGCTCGGTTGTCCGGGACGAGGTAGCGGGCGGCGACCTCGCGCACCTCCTCCGCGGTGACCTCCAGCACCCGGCCGACGGCCGTCGGGACCAGCTCGGGGTCGCCGAACAGCACGGCGTATCGGCAGAGTTCGTCGGCGCGGCCGGAGACGGTGTCCAGCCGGTCGAGCCATTCCCGCTCGATCTGCGCCTGGGCCCGCTCGAGTTCCTCGGGGGTGGGGCCCTCGGCGGCGAAGCGCGCCAGTTCCTCGGCGACCGCGGCCTCCACCTCGTCGGTGCCCGCCTCACCGGAGGTCTTGACGTCGAGCCAGCCCAGCGAGGGCGCGCCGGCCAGCCTGAGCAGCCCGAAGCCGGCCGTGACGGCGGTCCGGTCACGGCGGACCAGGCGGTTGTAGAGGCGGCTGGACTCGCCGGAGCCGAGGACGGTCAGGGCGAGGTCGGCGGCGTCGGCCTCGCGGGTGCCGTCGGCGGGCAGCCGGTAGGCGGCCATCAGGGCGCGGGCCGGCACGTCCTCGACGAGGTGGAGGCGCTGCTCGCCGGTGAGGGCGCCGGGCGGGACGGATCCGTCGCGGGGCTCGGGCTTGCCGTCGTGGGCGGGGATCGAGCCGAAGTACTTCTCGATCCAGGCGAGGGTCCGCTCCGGGTCGATGTCGCCGACGACGGACAGCACGGCGTTGTTGGGCGCGTAGTAGGTGCGGAAGAAGGCCTGGACGTCCTCGAGGGTGGCGGCGTCGAGGTCGGCCATGGAGCCGATGGGGGTGTGGTGGTAGGGGTGGCCCTCGGGGAAGGCCAGGGCGACCAGGTGCTCGAAGGAGGTGCCGTAGGGCACGTTGTCGTAGCGCTGGCGGCGCTCGTTCTTCACCACGTCGCGCTGGTTGTCCAGGGAGGTCTGGTCGAGCGCGGTGAGCAGGGAGCCCATCCGGTCGGCTTCCAGCCACAGCGCGAGTTCGAGCTGGTGGGCGGGGAGCGTCTCGAAGTAGTTGGTGCGCTCGAAGCTGGTGGTGCCGTTGAGCGAGCCTCCGGCGCCCTGGACCAGCTCGAAGTGCCCGTTGCCGGGGACCTGCGCCGAGCCCTGGAACATCAGGTGCTCGAAGAGGTGGGCGAGTCCGGTGCGCCCCGCAACCTCGTGCCGGGAGCCGACGTCGTACCAGAGGCACACGGCGGCGACCGGGGTGAGATGGTCCTCCGAGAGCACCACCCGCAGGCCGTTGTCCAGGCGGTGCTGACTGATCGTGAAGCCTCCGGTGGTGGAGGCGGGGGCCGGATTGGCCATCCGCGTGTCTTCCTTCCGGTCGCTGCGCTGCGGGGACGCCGCCGCCGGCGCCCCGGGTGGGCGGGTCCCATTCTGCGGCAATCGCGCTCGGCCGGGGGACGGCGCGCGCCCTCGCCGGGTGGGCGGGGGCGGGGATGTCGGTGGGAGGGGCCACAATGGGGGCCGCCGGACCGATGACCGCGGACCGAAGACCGCGGCCGGAACCACCCGACCGAAGACCAGAGACAGCAGACCAGAGACCAAGGAGCGCTGCCCGCGATGGCCCGCCGCAGTTCGCAGTCCCCGCCGCCCGAGGACTTCGAGGAGCGCATCCTCGACATCGACGTCGTCGACGAGATGCAGAGCTCCTACCTGGAGTACGCCTACTCGGTCATCTACTCGCGGGCCCTGCCCGACGCGCGCGACGGCATGAAGCCCGTGCACCGCCGCATCCTGTACCAGGCCGCGGAGATGGGGCTGCGCCCGGAGCGCGGCTACGTCAAGAGCGCGCGCGTGGTCGGCGAGGTGATGGGCCGTCTGCACCCGCACGGCGACCAGGCCATCTACGACTCGCTGGTGCGCCTCGCCCAGCCGTTCTCGATGCGGTTGCCGCTGATCGACGGGCACGGCAACTTCGGTTCGCTGGGCAACGACGACCCGCCGGCCGCGATGCGGTACACCGAGTCGAAGCTCACCGCGGCCGCGATGGCCATGGTGGAGTCGATCGACGAGGAGACCGTCGACTTCGTCCCCAACTACGACGGCAGCGAGAGCGAGCCCGGGGTCCTCCCGGCGGCCTTCCCGAACCTGCTGGTCAACGGCGCCTCCGGGATCGCCGTGGGCATGGCGACCAACATGCCGCCGCACAACCTGGGCGAGGTGGTCGCCGCCGCCCGGCACCTGATCCGCCACCCGAACGCCGACCTGGACGCGCTGATGCGGCACGTCCCCGGCCCCGACCTGCCGACCGGCGGGCGGATCGTCGGCCTCTCCGGGATCCGCGAAGCCTACGAGTCCGGCCGCGGCACTTTCAAGATCCGGGCGACCGCCTCGATCGAGAACGTCACGGCCCGCCGCCGCGGCATCGTGGTCACCGAACTCCCGTACAACGTCGGGCCGGAGAAGGTGATCTCGAAGATCAAGGACCTGGTCGGCGCGAAGAAGCTGCAGGGCATCGCGGACGTGAAGGACCTCACCGACCGGGCGCACGGCCTGCGCCTGGTGATCGAGGTCAAGAACGGCTTCGTGCCGGAGGCCGTGCTGGAGCAGCTGTACAAGCTGACCCCGCTGGAGGAGTCCTTCGGCATCAACAACGTCGCGCTGGTCGACGGCCAGCCGCTGACGCTGGGCCTGAAGGAGATGCTGCAGGTCTACGTCGACCACCGCTTCGAGGTGGTCCGGCGGCGCAGCGAGTTCCGGCGCACCAAGCGGCAGGACCGGCTGCACCTGGTCGACGGCCTGCTGGTGGCGCTACTGGACATCGACGAGGTCATCCGGCTGATCCGGCAGAGCGACGACTCCGCGCAGGCGAAGCAGGCCCTGATGGAGCGCTTCTCGCTGAGCGAGATCCAGACCCAGTACATCCTGGACACCCCGCTGCGCCGGCTGACCCGCCTGGACCGGATCGAGCTGGAGGCGGAGCAGGAGCGGCTGCGCGCCGAGATCGCCGAGCTGACCGGGATCCTGGAATCGGACCAGCTGCTGCGGAAGACCGTCTCGGACGAACTGGCCGCGGTGGCGAAGAAGTTCGCCAACCCGCGGCGGACGGTGCTGGACGACGGCTCCGGGGTGGCGACCACGCCGGTGGCCGCCGGCGACCTGCGGGTGGCGGACGACCCGTGCCGGGTGCTGCTCTCCTCGACCGGGCTGCTGGCCCGTACCTCGCCGGGCGCGCCCGGCGGTGGCGGGGACGGTGCCGGTGGGGGCGGTGGCGTCGGCGGCGGGAAGCGGGCCAAGCACGACGTGATCGTCGCCGGGGTCGCCACGACGGCGCTGAGCGACGTGGGTGTGGTGACCTCCGCGGGGCGGGCGCTGCGGCTGTCGGTGATCGACCTCCCGGTGGTGCCGGGCGGCGAGGCGGGCGGCGAGTCCGGCGGCCCGAACCTGGCGGGCGGCGCCCCGGTCACCGAGTTCGTCGAACTCGCCCCGGGCGAGCGGGTGCTGTGCCTGACCACGCTGGACGAGAGTTCCCCCGGCCTCGCGCTGGGCACGGTCCAGGGCGTGGTGAAGCGGGTGGTCCCGGACTGGCCGGCGAACAAGGACGAGTTCGAGGTGATCACTCTCAAGGAGGGTGACGAGCTGATCGGCGGCGTCGAACTGCGCACCGGGGAGGAGGACCTGGTGTTCATCACCTCCGACGCCCAGTTGCTGCGCTACCCGGCGGGCCAGGTCCGGCCGCAGGGCCGCCCGGCGGGCGGCATGGCGGGCGTCAAGCTGGCCGAGGGCGCCCGGGTGCTGTCCTTCACCGCGGTGGACCCGGGTGCGGACGCGCTGGTGGTGACGGTCGCGGGCGCCGCGGACGCGCTGGACGGTCTGGGCGCCGGCACGGCCAAGGCCACGCCGTTCGACCAGTATCCGCGCAAGGGCCGGGCCACCGGCGGGGTGCGCTGCCAGCGCTTCCTCAAGGGCGAGGACCGGCTGGTCTTCGCCTGGGCGGGCGCCACGCCGGCGCTGGCCGCGACCGCCGACGGCACTCCCGCCGAGCTGCCGGGGCGCGACCCGCGCCGGGACGGCTCCGGCGTGCCGGTGTCCAAGCCGATCGCCGTGGTCGGCAGCACCGCCTGACCCTGGGCCGCCGTGCGTTCCCGGCCTCCTGCCGGCTCCTCGGCTCGCGGGCGGGGGCCGGGCAGCGGCCGGGAACGCGCCCGGCTTCGCCGTCTACGCTGGTGCGATGAGCATGTCGTCGGCCTCGTGCGCGGTGCTGTCCGCGGAGTTGAAGGAGCCGCTGCCGGGGACGGCGGCGGTGGCCAAAGCGTGGGTCCTGGTCGAGGAACCCGGCCCGTGGGCCGCCAAGGCGGTCCGCGGCAGCGCCTGGGCGCGCTGGGACGGGGCCGCGCCGGGGGTGCGCGCGGGACTGATCCGGCGGCACGGGCGGGCCGACCGGACGGAGGGGCGCGAGCGGACGGCGTTCGTGGCCTGGACCGCGCCGCGCGGCGGCTGGGTGCGCCGGATGGACGCCGGCGAGCTGGGATCGGTGGACGCCGAAGCCCTCGCGGCCGGCGTACAGCCGGAGGCGGGCGAGCCGTGGACCGGCGAGCCGCTGGCGCTGGTGTGCACCAACGGCCGGCGCGACGTCTGCTGCGCCACGCTGGGACGTCCGCTCGCCGCCGCGCTCGCCGCGGCCGGGCACGGCGCGGTGTGGGAGACCACTCACCTCGGCGGCCACCGCTTCGCCCCGACCATGCTGGTCCTCCCCTACGGCTACACCTACGGGCGGCTCACGCCCGAGGACGCGACGCGGGTGCTGGAGGCGACCGCGCGAGGGCGCATGCTGCCGGCGCCGGAGCTGTGCCGGGGCCGCTCGACCTGGGAGCGCGCCGGTCAGGCGGCGGAGCTCGCGTTGCGGGAGCGCATCGGCGAGGACGCCGCGGACGCTCTCACCGTTCGCGAACTCCCGGAGGGCGCCTGCCTCGTGGAGCACGAGGACGGCCGTGCCTGGGAGGTCGCCACGGCCGTGGCGACCTCCACCCCGGCCCGCCCGGAGAGCTGCGGCAAGGCGCCGGATACCCCGGCGCGGGTGGACGTCCTGCGCGTCACACCCGCGTAGGGCGAGGGGCACAGCCCCGGAGAGCTCTCAGGCGCCACCCTCGGCCGGACCCGGCCGAGGCTGCCGCGGTCCCAGTCGCAGGGGATCAGCCCCGCCCGGCCGGGCAGCGGGGGGAGGGCGGGGCTGTCGGCCGGTCGGGAGAACCGCGCTCAGACCGCGCCGGCGCCGGTGAGGGCGCGGACCTCGAGTTCGGCGTAGTGGTCCGGGTCGGCGTTCTCGCGGCCGGTGACCGTGCCCAGCCAGGCAGCCAGGAACCCGCACGGGATCGAGACGATCCCCGGGTTCTGCAGCGGGAACCAGTGGAAGTCCAGCCCCGGGAAGACCGCCGCCGGCGAGCCGGACACCATCGGCGAGAACACCACCAGCACCACGGCCGGGATCAGCCCGCCCCAGGTCGCCCACACCGCGCCGCGCGTGGTGAACCGCCGCCAGAACAGGTTGAACAGCAGGGGCGGCAGGTTGGCGGAGGCCGCCACCGCGAACGCCAGGCCCACCAGGGAGGCCACATTGAGCCGTTGGGCCAGCAGGCCGAGCCCGATGGCGACCACGCCGGTGGCGACCGCCGCCACCCGCGCGACCCGGACCTCCTGTTTCTCACTCGGCGCCGGCCGGTCGGGGCGGCGGAACGCGCGCGCCCAGAGGTCGTGCGCGAAGGCCGCGGCCGAGGCCATGGTGAGGCCCGCCACCACGGCCAGGATGGTGGCGAAGGCCACCGCCGAGGTCACCGCGAACAGCACCGCTCCACCGGTGCTCGCCGCGCCGCCGCCGAGCACCTGCGACATCAGCGGGACGGCGGTGTTGCCCGCGGCGTTGGAGGACACGATGGCGCCCCGGCCGACCAGTGCGGCCGCGCCGAGCCCCAGCACGATCGCCATCAGGTAGAACGCGCCCACCAGCCCGATCGCCCACAGCGCGGAGCGCCGGGCGGCCCGCGCCGTCGGCACGGTGTAGAAGCGGGCCAGGATGTGCGGGAGCCCGCCCGTGCCGAGCACGAGGGCGAGGCCGAGCGAGACGAAGTCCAGCCGGCTCGTCCGGCTCCCGCCGTACTTCAGGCCCGGTCGGAGGTAGGCGTCGCCGTGCCCGCTGCCGTGCGCGGCGGCCCGCATCAACTCGCCGACGTCGCCGTGGAACCGCACCAGCACCAGCGCGCACAGCAGGGCGGAGCCGCCGAAGAGCAGGGTGCCTTTGACGATCTGGATCCAGGTGGTCGCGCGCATCCCGCCGACCGTGACGTAGACGGTCATCAGCGCGCCGACGCCGATGATCGACCAGCTCCGCGCGGAGGCGGTGTTCTGCCCGAGCAGCAGCGCCACCAGGCTGCCCGCGCCGACCATCTGGGCCAGCAGGTAGAAGAGCACCACCACCACGGACGCCGTGCCCGTCGCCGCGCGGACCCGGCGCTTGCGCATCCGCACGGCCAGCACGTCGGCCAGCGTGTACCGGCCGGCGTTGCGGACCAGCTCGGCGAGCAGCATGAGCACCACCAGCCAGCCCACCAGGAAGCCGATGGCGTAGAGCAGGCCGTCGTAACCGTAGAGCGCGATCAGCCCGGTGACGCCGAGGAAGGAGGCGGCCGAGACGTAGTCGCCCGAGAGCGCGAATCCGTTCTGCAACGGGCTGAACTGCCGCCCGCCGGCGTAGAACTCCTCGGCGGCGCGCATCCGGCGGCCGGCCCAGACGGTGATGCCGAGGGTGACCAGGACCACGCCGGTGAAGAGCGCGGTCGACAGCGTCCGGTGGGTGCCGACCACCGCGGCACCGGAGGCGAGCGTGAGCGTCGTCGACATCGCGCTCACCGCAGCCTGTCCTGGGTGTCCCAGCGCAGGCCCAGCGCCGCGCGGTCGCGCGTGACCTTGGCGTGCCACGCGTACAGCGCGGCCAGCAGGAAGGTGGTGGCGAACTGGGCCAGCCCCAGCACCCAGGCCAGGGTGAGCGGACCCGCGACCTGACGTCCCATCAGGTCCGGCGCCGACACCGCGCCGATCACGTACACCAGGTACCAGAGCAGGAACACCACGCAGGTCGGGAAGACGAAGCCGCGGTAGCGGGAGCGGATCCCGCGGAACTCGGCACTGGACTGCACGCCCCGGTAGACCCGCGCCTTCTCGCGCTCGCGCGCGGCGGACGGGTCGGCGCCCGCGGCGCGCCCGCTCACCGCCCGGACGGCGGCCTCGGCGGAGCGGTGCGCCCGCGCCTGAGCGGGAGCGGGCGCGCCGGGAAGCGCGGCGGTGGCAGCCGCCGCGGGTACGTCGACAGCGTCCCGGCTCTGTGCGCCGACGAGGCCGGCGGCTTCGGCCGGCTGAGCGGTCTCGGCGTGCGCGGCGGGCTCGGCCGATCCGCCCGGGCCGGTGCCGTCTTGCGGTGACTCCGGCGCGGGTGGCGCCGCCGGCCGCGGCACCGCCGCCTTCGACAAGCCCGCGCCGCCGCCCGGCTCCTCCGCCTCCGCCGCCTCCGCCTCCGCCGCCGCCTCCGCTTCCGCGACGCCCGCGGGCCGCCCGGCCGCCGACGCGCCACGGGCACCCCCGGCGGTCACCTCGCCGACCGAGCCCGGAACCTCGGCGGTCTCGCGCACCGCCCTGCTTCCGGCGGATTCCGCCGGAAGCACCTCGCCCGCGCCGTCGTCCTCGCCCGCGCGTGCCCCCGGCCCAGCCCCTCGCCCCGGCGGCACCACACGACCCGACGGCGGCGTCGGGCGCTCCACCGCGGCCCGCCCGCCTGCCGCTCCCCCGGCCGCGAGCCCACCCGTGACCGCGTCTCCCACGACCGCACCACCCGCGGACGCGCCACCGGCGGCCACGCCGACCAGCAACCCGGTCTCGGCGACCGGGCTCGCGAAGGCGTGCTCGGGCGGGGCCTGCTCCTCCTCCGGCGCGCCGCGCGGCGGCAGGACGGGACCGCGCGGGCTCTCCGCCCGCACCGCGGCCGCGGCCTGCACCGCCGCCTCGGCGGCAGCGGCGGCGGCAGCGGCCGCGTCGCGGCCCGCGGGAGTCGGCCGTGAACCGCGCCGGCGCGGCGCCGTCCACCAGTCGAAGGGCGCGTCCGCGCCGGGGTGTGACGGACGGTGCCCGCCACGCCCGCCGCGTCGTCCTCCGTACGGGTCGAGATGATCGTGCTGGCGCACAGGAACTCCCCTGGCCGATCGCCGATGAGTCGGGCGGCGCCGGTCGTTCCCACACGCCCCCGGAGTCCAGCTTGCGAACCATGCCCGCTCGCCCGCCGGGCATCCGTGCTGTTTCACCCCTTCAGGTGAAGGGGTTCTTCAACGGCTCTTGGGGACCTCTTGGGGGGATGTGCGACCGCCGCGTACGACCGCCGCGGCTGCGGCGAGCGCCCGGTCAGCCCGCCGCGGGTCCGCCGGCGAGGCCGTGCTGGTAGGCGTAGCGCACGGCCTGGGCGCGGTCCCTCAGGCCCGCCTTGGCGAAGAGGTTGTTGATGTGGGTCTTGACCGTCGCCATGGAGACGAACAGCCGGCCCGCGATCTCGGCGTTGGACAGGCCCTCGGCGATCAGCACCAGGACCTCGGCCTCGCGGGTCGTCAGCCCGTCGGGCAGCGCGGTGCGCGGGCCCGGACCCGCCGGTCCGGACGCGCCGCCGCCGGCGGACGCGCTTCCCCCGGCGACACCGCTCCCGCCCGTGCCCGCTTCTCCGCCCGTGCCCGCTTCCCCGCCCGATGCCGCCGACGACGCCCCGCCCCCGGCCAGCCGTTCCAGCAGGCGCCGCTGCACGCCCGGCGCGAGCCCCGCCGCGCCGGCGCGCACGTCCGCGATGGCGCGGGCGATCTCGTCGCCGCCCGCGTCCTTGGTGAGGTAGCCGCGAGCACCCGCGATCAGCGCCGGGAAGAGCGATTCGTCGTCGGCGTAGGTGGTGAGCACCACGACCTCGGTTCCGGGGTGCTCCGCGCGGATCCGGCGGGTGGCCTCGACGCCGTCGCAGCGCGGCATCCGCAGATCCATCAGGACCACGTGCGGAGCCTTCTCCGCGACCAGCCGGACGGCCTCCTCGCCGTCCGCCGCCGCGCCGACCACCTCGATCCCGGGCAGGAATCCGAGCAGCAGCACGATCCCCTCGCGGACCACCTTCTGGTCGTCCGCGACCACGACCCGGGTGGTCCCGTCCCCGCCTCCGGCCCCGCCGCCCTGTCTCCCCGTGTCCAGCGCCATGCCCAGACGGTACGTCACCGCCCGCCCGCTCCGGGAGGGCGGCCTCGGCCGGACCGCCGCCGGAGAACCGCCGCGGCCGGTCAGGCCGGCAGGTGCAGGCGGACCAGGTAGCCGCCGTCCGGCTGGGGTCCGGCCTCCAGCGTCCCGCCGAGCAGCTCCGCGCGCTCCCGCATGCCCAGCAGCCCGTAGCCGCTGCCGCTGTCCGCGAGGGCGTACCGCCGCGGGCCGGCCGGGACGCCGTTGCGGATCTCCAGCTGGATTCCGCGGTCCTCGGCCACGCGGGCCCCCTCGCCCCGCCACAGCGCGGGCGGCCCGAGGTAACGGAGCGTCAGACGGGTGCGCGCGCCGGGGGCGTGCTTGCGGATGTTGGTGAGCGCCTCCTGGGCGGTGCGCCGCAGGGCCTGCCCGGCCTCGGCGGGCACCGGCCGCGGGGTGCCCTCGACCACCAGGTGGGCGCCCTCGTCCTGGGCGAGCTGCCCCAGGTACTCCCCCACCGCGACGATGTCGCCGCGCAGGGCGGAGAGCGCGTGGCGGGTCTCCTCCAGGCCGTCCTGCGCCATCCGCCGCGCGGCGACGACGCGTTCGCGCACCTGGGCGTGGTCCGCGCCGGAGTCCAGCATCAGCCGGGCCGCCTCCAGGTGCACGAGCTGCGCGGAGAGGCTGTGGGCGAGCACGTCGTGGATCTCGCGGGCGATCCGGCCGCGCTCGGCCAGCGCCGCGCTCTCGCCCTCCGCGGCGTGGGTCGCCCGCTCCTGCTCGACCATCCGCAGGCCCGCGGCGCGGGTCTCGCGGTCCTGGCGGAAGATGCAGGCGAGCAGCTTCAGGGCGAGCGCGGTCTCGGTGTATCCGTGCAGGTAGACCGACCAGAGCAGGCTCGCGCTCAGGATCGAGGCGAAGCCGGTGCCCAGCCCCCAGATCAGCGGCAGCCGCTGCACCGGGAGGAAGCCGAGCAGGCAGAGCAGGACGCCGCCGGCGGTGTCCCCGTGCACCGTCGGCAGCAGCAGCACGACGGTCAGCAGCACGCCCGCGGCGGCGAGCGCGCCGCCGAGCCGGCACCGGCGGGCGGAGTAGAGGAAGCCCGAGAAGGCCAGCAGGCCGAGGGTGGTGCCGGTGAGCAGCCAGAGCAGGTCCACCGCGCCGTCGGGCGCCGAGTGCGCGATGTCCCACAGGGCGATGCCCAGGGCCAGGAACCGGCCGAGCACGCCGAGTTTCCGCCGGGCCGGGCGCATCCCGCGGAAGCCCACCACGTCCGGTTCCGGCCAGGCGAACCAGAAGTCGTGCTGCCATCCGGCGCGCGCCCACAGCTCCCGCGCCCGTGCGGCGGGGCCGGGCCGCCGCGGGGCACGGGCGGGCTGCGACCCGGCGGCGGGCCCCGGGCCGTAGCCCGTCCGGCCCGCAGCGGCCTCGGGCCGCCCGTCGTCCCCCGCGATGGTCGTCACGCTCACCCGTCCCGTCCCGCCTGTCGCGGCCGCCGGATCACCAGCCCCGCGTGCGCCGGCTCCGCATGCCGCGATCCCGGAGACCCTGGCCGCGCGCGTCCCGGAGGCGCGTGCGCCGACCGGCGGCCGGCCGCCGCTGCCCGCCGAAACCGTCGAACCCTTCCTCGTCGCCGAACCCGACGTACCCGCCGTGGCCGCCGCGCCCGTCGCCGTACGCCCGCCCGCCGCTCGGGCGCGTGCCCGGGACGGCGCCCGGCAGCGCCGAGGTCGCCGACGGTTCCAGCTCGCGCGCCCGCCAGGCGACCACGCCGCCGCGGACCAGTATGAGCGCCGCGAGGGCGAGCAGGATACTGCCGGTGCCGGTCTTCACGCCCATCGCGGCGCCGAGCGCGTACAGGCCGATCCGGACGGCCACCATGACCAGCCAGATGCCGAGCCCCGCCGGGGTCCCCTTGGCCCACACGCTGCCGTCGGGCTCCCGCCAGACGCGGGTGGTGAAGGCCCAGCCGCAGGCGAGTGCGGCCTCCACCAGCACCCCGCCCACGAGCAGCGCCACCGAGGCGGCCTGGTGCGCGGGGTCGACGAGCTGATGCTGCGTCACCCCGAGGACGACGAGGATCAGGGGCAGGACGAACAGACGCCGCGCGTCGTCCCCCGATCCGCCGTACCGGCGGGCGGTGAACTGGCGCGAGATGATCCACCCCGCCACCGCGACCGCGATGACGATGTTCGCAAGGCTCGAATGCATGGCATCGACGCTACGGACGCCCGCGCCGCACCGGATCGGAGCACGGATGGAACCCGGAGCGGGCCGGCGCGGCCGGGCCGGCGGCCAGCTCTCCACCCCCGGGTGGAGGAGGCGGCTCCGGTCGGAGGCCCGGCCTTCCTGCGCTCAGGCGTCGATACGCGAACGGTCCAGGGTGGCCGCGGAGTTCACGATGAATTCCTTGCGCGGCGCGACGTCGTTGCCCATCAGCAGGTCGAACACCCGCTCCGCGGCCTCCAGATCGCCGAGGTTGATCCGGCGCAGCGTGCGGTGCCGCGGGTCCAGGGTGGTCTCGGCGAGCTGGTCGGCGTCCATCTCGCCCAGGCCCTTGTACCGCTGCACCGGGTCCTTCCAGCGCTGGCCCTTGCGCTGGAGTTCCAGCAGCGTCGAGCGCAGCTCCGCGTCGGAGTAGGTGTAGAGGTACTTCTCCTGGCCCTTGCGGGGGTTGGAGAGCTCGATCCGGTGCAGCGGCGGGACGGCGGAGAAGACCCGGCCCGCCTCGACCATCGGCCGCATGTAGCGCTGGAACAGCGTGAGCAGCAGGGTGCGGATGTGGGCGCCGTCGACGTCGGCGTCGGCGAGCAGCACGATCTTTCCGTAGCGCGCCTGGTCGATGTCGAAGGTCCGGCCCGAGCCGGCTCCTATGACCTGGATGATCGCGGCGCACTCGGCGTTCTTGAGCATGTCGCTCACGGACGCCTTCTGGACGTTGAGGATCTTGCCGCGGATCGGCAGCAGCGCCTGGAACTCGGAGTTGCGCGCGAGCTTGGCGGTGCCCAGCGCGGAGTCGCCCTCGACGATGAAGAGTTCGCTGCGCTCGACGTCGTCGCTGCGGCAGTCGGCGAGCTTGGCGGGCAGCGAGGAGGACTCCAGCGCGGTCTTGCGGCGCTGCGCCTCCTTGTGCTGCCGGGCGGCGACCCGGGTGCGGGCGGCGGCGACGACCTTCTCCATCACGGCCCGGGCCTGGGCCTTGGCGTCGCGGTTGGTGGAGGTGAGGAAGGCCTTGAGTTCCTTGGCCACGACGGCCGAGACGATCCGGCCGGCCGCCGAGGTGCCGAGGACCTCCTTGGTCTGGCCCTCGAACTGCGGCTCGGCCAGCCGGACCGTCACCACGGCGGTGAGGCCCTCGGTGGCGTCGTCGCGGGTGATGTCGTCCTCGGCGACGCGGAGCAGCTTGGTGGCGCGCAGCGTCTCGTTGAGGGTGCGGGCGAGGGCGCGTTCGAAGCCGGCGACGTGGGTGCCGCCCTTGGGGGTGGCGATGATGTTGACGAAGGAGCGCAGGGTGGTGTCGTAGCCGGTGCCCCAGCGCAGCGCGATGTCCACGCCGAGTTCGCGGGTGACCTCGGTGGGGGTCATGTGGCCGCGGTCGTCGAGGACGGGGACGGTCTCCTTGAAGGTGCCCTCGCCCTGGAGCCGCAGCACGTCGCAGACCGCGCGGTCGGGGGCGAGGTACTCGCAGAACTCGGCGATGCCGCCGTCGTAGTGGAAGACCTGCTCGTCGACGTCGGCGCCGTCGAGGCGGCGCTCGTCGCGGACGGTGAGGGTGAGGCCGGGGACCAGGAAGGCGGTCTGCCGGGCGCGGTTGTGCAGGTGCTCCAGGGAGAGCCGGGCGTCCTTGAGGAAGATCTGGCGATCCGCCCAGTAGCGGATGCGGGTGCCGGTGCGGCCCTTGGGGGCGCGCTTGACCTTGCGCAGGCCGCTGCCGGGCTCGAAGGCGGCGTCGGGGCCGTCGGCGGCGAAGGCGCCGGGGGTGCCGCGGCGGAAGCTGATCGCGTGGGTGTGGCCGCCGCGGTCGACCTCGGCGTCCAGGCGCGCGGAGAGCGCGTTCACCACGGAGGCGCCGACGCCGTGCAGACCGCCGGAGGCGGCGTAGGAGCCGCCGCCGAACTTTCCGCCGGCGTGCAGCTTGGTCATGACGACCTCCACGCCGGAGAGGCCGGTCTTGGGCTCGACGTCGACCGGGATGCCGCGGCCGTTGTCGCGGACCTCCACCGATCCGTCCTCGTGGAGCAGGACCTCGATGGTGTCGCAGAAGCCGGCGAGCGCCTCGTCCACCGAGTTGTCGATGATCTCCCACAGGCAGTGCATCAGGCCGCGGCTGTCCGTGGACCCGATGTACATGCCGGGGCGCTTGCGCACCGCTTCCAGTCCTTCGAGGACGAGCAGGTGCCGCGCGGTGTAGTTCGAGCCGTCCTCGCCGAGCAGGGCTGTCGCGGTGGTCGCGGTCGTCTGGGCGGTCACGCCGTGCTACTCCTCATCCGTCTGGTCGCGGGGCCGTACGGTCGCAACGGCCGTAGCGGGTGCGAGCTCCGCTTTCGCGTTGCGCGAACACGGCCTCCCGGAGGGATGCGCCTCCGGGGCGGTGCGGGCCCTCCGGGGCACTGCCGAGAGATGCCGGGATGCAGGCTACCGGGGCCGGGCCCGGGGTTTCCGCTCCGACCTGCCAGCTGGATCGTACCGCGCTCGCCGCACAGGCGTTCGATAGCCTGGGGGAGTGAGGATTTCCGGCGTGCGCGACCAGGCATGAACCGTCCGCGCTCCGGGCACGTCCTCTCCAACGAATCGCAGATCCGCGGAGGGCAGACCTCGAGGCCCTGCACACGATAGAAAGAGCACGCGAGAGAAAAAGACCGCGCGGTCGACGCCGACCGCGTCGGACGGAGAAGAGCAGGACCGCACGAGCACCACCGTCCCTATCCGCCGCCAACCGGTCAGCCGGCCGGGCTCGAGAAAAATGCCGTAAGCGGGAACGTTTTCGGCCTGGTTGGATGTTGACCCTGGTACGACAGCTCGTCGAGCTAGAGAAGAGGCGACGTGACCACAGTTCTGACCCCCGCGACCCCGCTGACCGCCGCGGACCGTTGTGACCGCTGCGGCGCCCAGGCCTACCTGCGCGTTGTGCTGCACTCCGGTGGAGAGCTGCTCTTCTGCGCGCACCACGGCCGCAAGTTCGAGCCCGAGCTCAAGAAGATCGCGGCCGAGATACAGGACGAGACGGGACGCCTGAGCGGCACCCCCTCCACCGCGACGAACGAGGAGCGCTGACACGCTCACCAACGGCGACCGCCTGCGAGCGGCCCGCACGGTGATGACGATACGTAGCCCCCACGTGACGAGCTGACACCGGCTCAGGGCCGCGAGGCCCCGAGCCGGAACGCGCCGGGCGCCGGACCAGCAGGTCCGGCGCCCGGCGCTGTCATGTCGGCAGCACTGTGGGATACGTCACAGCCCGTCGGCCCGAGGCACCGGCGGCACCGGCGCGCGGCCGGCGGGTCGAACGCGCTCGGTGGTCACCCGGTCACAGCTGGGCGTCGATCGCCCGGGCCACCGCGGAGACGCGGGTGTAGACGCCGGGATGCCCCGGCTGCGCGCAGCCGGTTCCCCAGGAGACCAGGCCGGCCAGCCGTCCGGCCACCACCAGCGGGCCGCCGCTGTCGCCCTGGCAGGCGTCCCGGCCGCCGGTGGCCTGATCGCCCGCGCACACCATCGACCGCGCGTCGAAGGTCCCGTCCGGACCGGGCGGGTAGTCCGCCGCGCAGGTCGAGTCGGCGACGATCGGCACCTCCACGGCGTGCAGCGTGGTCGGGTACTGCCCGTCGCCCTCGTCGTCGCCCCAGCCGTACACCGTGGCCTCCGTGCCGGCCCGGTAGGGGGCGGTCGCGCCGGGACCGACGAGCGGCAGGACGGCCCGGCCGGTCTGCGGCCTGGCCAGCGTGACGACGGCGACGTCCCAGTCGTTGCTGGAGACGTCGTACGCGGGGTCGACCCAGACCCGGGAGACGGCGACCTCGCTGCCGCCGCTGCCGGCGAGGTCAGGCCGGCCGATGATCACGCGCAGGTCGGGGCGGTCGATCCGCTGCCCCGTGGCCTCGTCGTAGAAGCAGTGCGCCGCCGTGACCACCTTGGTCGGGCTGACCAGGGCGCCCCCGCAGAACTGCCCGGAGCGGCCCGAGCCGTACACCGAGCGGCTGCCGAGCGCGACCACCCAGGGGTGCCGCGTGGTGCTGTCCTGCCAGCCGCCGACGATGGCCTGGGCGCGCCCGTGCGGCATCAGCCAGAGCCAGCCGAGCGGCAGCGCGGCCAGCAGGGCGGCGACGAGCAGCCGGTGCCGGGTGCGGCGTGCGGCCCGGCGCCGCGGAGCGCGGTGCCCGCCCGGCGAACGGTGCCCGCCCGGCGCCTTCACCGCCGCGTGCCGCCGATGCCGCCCCGGCGCCCGCGCGGCGGTCCCGGCCGCATCGGTGTCCGCCTGCTCCGCCTTCGCCACGCGCGTTCCTCCCGACCAGGACCGAACCGGCCGACCGCGACCGGACACCCCAGCGTAGGCGAATGATCACGGATGGTGTCCACGGCGCGCCGGTCGCCCCGGGAGACGCCGAGGGGCCCGGCCCCGCAGAACGGCGGGACCGGGCCCCTCGGACCGGACGGCGACGCGGAACCGGTCCGGTACCGGTCCGCGGCGGGTCAGTCCAGGTAGTCGCGCAGCACCTGGGAGCGCGACGGGTGGCGCAGCTTCGACATCGTCTTGGACTCGATCTGGCGGATGCGCTCGCGGGTCACGCCGTAGACCTTGCCGATCTCGTCCAGGGTCTTCGGCTGACCGTCCGTCAGGCCGAAGCGCATGGAGACCACGCCGGCCTCGCGCTCGGAGAGCGTGTCCAGCACCGAGTGCAGCTGCTCCTGCAGCAGGGTGAAGGAGACCGCGTCGGCCGGGACGACCGCCTCGGAGTCCTCGATCAGGTCGCCGAACTCGCTGTCGCCGTCCTCGCCGAGCGGGGTGTGCAGCGAGATGGGCTCGCGGCCGTACTTCTGGACCTCGATGACCTTCTCGGGGGTCATGTCGAGTTCCTTGGCCAGCTCCTCCGGGGTGGGCTCGCGGCCCAGGTCCTGGAGCATCTGGCGCTGCACGCGGGCGAGCTTGTTGATGACCTCGACCATGTGGACCGGGATGCGGATCGTGCGCGCCTGGTCGGCCATGGCGCGGGTGATCGCCTGGCGGATCCACCAGGTCGCGTAGGTCGAGAACTTGTAGCCCTTGGTGTAGTCGAACTTCTCGACCGCGCGGATCAGACCGAGGTTCCCCTCCTGGATCAGGTCCAGGAAGAGCATGCCGCGGCCGGTGTAGCGCTTGGCCAGCGAGACCACCAGGCGGAGGTTGGCCTCCAGCAGGTGGTTCTTGGCGCGGCGGCCGTCCTCGGCGATGATCTCCAGCTCGCGCTTGAGCTTCGGCGCGAGGGTGGTCTCGGTGGAGAGCTTGTCCTCGGCGAAGAGGCCGGCCTCGATCCGCTTGGCGAGCTCGACCTCCTGCTCCGCGTTGAGCAGCGGAACCTTGCCGATCTGCTTGAGGTAGTCCTTGACCGGGTCGGCGGTGGCGCCGGCGGCGGCGACCTGCTGGGCGGGCGCGTCGTCCTCGTCCTCGTCGGACAGGACGAAGCCCTGGTCCTCCTCGCCCTCGGGCCCGGCCTCGCCCTCCTTCTCGGGACCGGCGGCGAGCGGGACCACGCCGGCCTCGTCCTCGCTCTCCTCGCCCCCGGCCTTCGCGGCGGTCTTCTTCGCCGCGGTCTTCTTGGCGGCGGTCTTCTTCGCCGCCGTCTTCTTGGCCGCGGTCTTCTTCGCCGCCGCCTTCTTCGCGGGCGCGGCGGGGGCCGCGGCCTCCTGCTCGTCGACCTCGGGGATCGCGGCGTCGGCCGTGAGCGGGGCGGCGGTCGCGGCCGCGGCGGTGCGCGCGGAGGCGGCGGTCACGCCGGCACCGGCGCTACCGGTGCCGCGGGTGGTCTCCCCGGCGGACGCGGACGCCGCGCCGCTCGCGGCCGGGGCGGCGGCCTTCTTGGCGGCGGTGGCCGGACGGGCCGCCGTGCTGCGGCCGGCCGTGCTCTTGGCGGGGACGCTCTTGCGCGCCCGCTTGGGAGCGGACGGCTCCGCTGCACTCACCATCAGCGTCACACCCTCCTCGTCGAGGATCTGGTTGAGGCTGCGCATGACGTTCTTCCACTTGGTGACCGGGATCTGGTCAGCCTCGAAGGCGTGGCGCACGTCGTCGCCGGCGATCTGCCCCTGGGCCTTACCCCGCTCGATGAGCGCCATGAGAGCGGAGGATTCGGCGATCTCGGGCGGGAGCGAACGGGATGTGCTGGCCGACACGAACAACCTCTCGAACGTGAGTGGAACGGCTCCGCCACCGCGTGGCGGACGTGGAGCCGGGGTTACGGCTGGGACCTGCTGATGTTGGGCATTCGTCGGGTCGCAGTCCCCGCGGATTTCACAGCGCTGCGCGCCGCCACCGGTATTCCGGGACTGCATCCACCTCCGTACACATCGCTGTGCGCGCCCGAGCGTTACGCCGGGCCTCCGTGGTGCCGGTCACATACGGCGCCGGTCACATACGGGCGATCGGCCGGAACAACGGGAGCCGAGCGCCCGGCGTTGCGTCGACCCCCTGATCCAGTGAACCGCATCGGCGGCGGAAGCGGGCCGCCGGGCGGCGCGGAACCACCTCCCAACCCCCGCCGAGCGGCCTGGACGAGGCCTCGGTGTCGGGGCGGTGGAGATTCGGAGACGGGTGCGTGCGGCTCTCCCGCGCAGCGCGCGGCGGGTGCCCGCGCGCGGGCAGGGCGCGGGCCGGGCGCGGCGGACGCGGACCGTGGGCGGACACGGACCGGGCCGGACGGTCCTGGATGTGCCCGGCAACGCATCACCGCCTCTCGGCGCGGCCGATCGGGAGCCTGGAGAAGGCCCTCGCCGATCCGGTCCGCTCCGAGAGGCGGTGATGGAGACGGTCGATCCCGGGGTTCGATCGGTGTGCGGGCGCACCGCCCGCGTATGTCGCCGCTCAGCTCAGTGCTCGCGCGGACCGGGGACCACGTGGTCCACCTCGGGCTGGACGGTCAGCAGCGAGCGCATGACCACCTCCGCCGCCGGTCCGTCGCCCGCGCCGAGCGCCTCGACCAGGCGGACGTGCAGCCCGACGGTGGCCTCGCAGGGCCGCTCGCAGGCCGTCACCGGGGCGCCGGAGACGTGCAGCGCGGAGGCGACGATCCCGGCCAGGTGCTCCAGCATCCGGTTCCCGGCCAGCTGCAGGACGAGGATGTGCAGCTCCGCGTCGGCCCGGGCGAAGGAGACCGGGTCGCCGTGCGCGGCGGCGTGCGCCATGATCTCGGTCATGTCGGCCATGCGCTGCTGGACCTCGTCGTGGCCGTGGCCCGCGGCCAGCCGGGCCGCCAGCGGCTCGATGGCCCAGCGCAGTTCGAACAGCTCGCGGCGCTGGTCCTCGCGCTGCGGGCCGTAGGCACGCCACTCGATGATGTCGGGGTCGAGCAGGTTCCAGTCGGCCACCGGCCGGACCCTGGTCCCGACGTTGGGGCGGGCGCTGACCAGGCCCTTGGCCTCCAGCACGCGGAGCGACTCGCGGACGACGGTGCGCGAGACCTCGAAGCGCTGGCCGATCTCCTCGGGGACCAGAGGCCGGTCCGCGCCGAGCTCGCCTGCGACGATCATCTGGCCGAGCTGCTGCACGAGCTGCCCGTGCAGGCCCCGGCCGCGCCCGGCGGACGGCTTCCGGGCGGTGCGGGCGAGCTCGGCCTCGGCGGCCTCCCAGCGCAGCGCGGCGGCCGGAACGACCCGGTCGGAGCGGTCGGCACGGTCGCCGCGGTCGACGGCGGAGGTCGCCGCGTAGGTGTCCAGCTCGTCCGGGCCGGTTCCGGCGGGACGAGCCGCGGTCATCATGGGATGCGCAACGGTACTCACGTCTCCTTTGTCGGCTACCGGGAGAGGCCACTTGAGGGCTTTCGTGAAAAGCACACGAAAGGGTGATCGGCCAGAGCATCACAATTGACGTCATGTCAGGTGAAAGCATGACTTTTCGATTGATGATCCGGCAGGCTCGGGCAGGCTCCGGCCGGGCCCGCCTCGCTCAGAGCCCGCGGCGGCGCACGAGCTGGACGAGGTGCACCAGCAGCAGGAGACCGACCGGGAACGCGGCGGCCGCCACCAGGAGCCCGTAGGACGCCGCCCACGTCCCCGGCCCGTGAACCCCGCTGAGGGGCGCGTACGCCCACTCCCGGCCGTGTCCCACGGGCAGCAGCAGCGCCAGCGTGTGCCGGCCGTGGAGGTGCACGCCGAGCGCGGACAGCGTGTGGCCGTGCGCCAGCACGTGCGCGGCGTAGCGCACCAGCGGCTGCGCCGCGACCGGCACGAGCAGCACGGCGAGCATCCCTGCGGCGGCTCCGCGCAGCACGACGGCGGCGAGCAGGCCCGTCCACCCTCCGGCGACGGCGAGTCCCGCGTAGCCGGCGAGCGCGCGCAGCGCGGCCGGGCGGGTGAGCTGGTGCCTCAGCGCGCCGTCGCCGGGGTGCCCGTAACGGAGCATCAGCAGGCCGCCCGCCACGCTCACCGCGCTCAGCAGCAGGGCGACCAGCGCCACCATGAACAGCTTGGCCAGCAGCAGCCTCAGCCGGCGCAGGCGGGTGACCGCGTGCGGGGTCAGCACGGAGTAGCGGAGCTCCTCGCCGAAGGAGAGCGCCCCGACGGCCCCGGCGGCCATCGCCGCGATCGGCAGCGGGAGCAGCGGGACCGCCGCCGTGAGCACCCGGACCGGCTGGTGGGTCACGCCGAGGAGGTGACGGGTCGTCATGGCGGAGACCGCCAGCTCCAGCAGCACCGCCACGGCGACGATGAGCCAGGTGGAGCGGACGCCGGACATGCGGCGCCATTCGTAGGACAGTGCGTGCACGGCTCGCTCACTCAGTGGGTCGATCGGCCGGTGGAACGGCGCCCGCGGCCGCGGCCGCGGACTCCGGGCCCGGCGCGGCGGGGGACGCGGCGTGGGGGGCGGGCGGGGCCGGAGCCTGAGCCCGGGGCGGGGTCGGGGTCGAGGTCGGATTGGGGATCGCGGGTTCCGCAGGGGCCTTGGGGGTGGCTCGGATCCGGGGGGCGGGCGAATCGGAGGGGGCGTCGCGCCGGACCACGGCGCTCACCGCGCTCACCGCGCGGTCCTGGGACAGCACGATGACCGTCTCCTCGGCGTCGTCGGAGTCGGGGTCGGCGTCGGTGGCTGCGGTCTGCGCGGCGCCGTCCGGGCCGTCCGGGCCGCGGGTAGCGGTGCCCTGGGCGGATGCGGGGACCCGGCCGCGCCCGGGAGAGAGCCGGACGGTGTCCGGGGAGTCCAGCGCGTCGAGGAAGTCCGGGATGCCGCGCCCGGACGCGGACCCGCGGTCCTCGGGTTCGGCCGCGGTGGCGCGGTGGGCGGCGGCGGAGCGACCGGCCCGGTCGCCGCTCGGCGCGGTCGCGGGGGATGCGGGCCCACGGGATTCCACCTCGGGGATCGCCGGCCGCCGGGCGTCGCCGCGGAGCGCCGTGGCGCCGTGGCGCACGGTGTCCGGCTCCCGGTCGGACTCCCGCCGCACGACCGGTCCCGGCACGGGACCCGCCTCGGAGGCGGCCGGCGCCGACCTCGCGGATGCAGCGGACGTGGCGAACTCAGCGGACGGAGCCGACGCGGCCGACTCCGCCGGATCACGCGGCGGACCAGGCGACGGCTCGGCATCCTCCCCGGCGTACTCGCGCTCCCGCACGGGGACCAGTTCGGCGGTGGGCTCCCCGTCCCGGCCGGACGCCCATGCCCCGTCCGCGGAGCGCCCGGACCCGGTGGAGGCGCCCTGGACGCCGCGCGGTGTCGCGACCGCCACCGCCGTCGCGGCCACGGACGCGGCGGAGGCCGCGTCCACGGTCGCCTCCTCGTCGAAGGCGGTCGGGCCGGAGGTCGCCGGGGCCTGCCGACCGGCGCCCCGGCCGTCGTAAACCGGGGTGGTCGGCGCGGTGGCGGCCGCGGTCGGCGCGGCGACCGGCTGCGGCGCGGGCCGGGCGCGGCGGGCCGCCGCGGACCACGGCACGGCCGCGCGGCGCGGCAGCGCGGGGACGTGCTCGACCACCCGGTCCGCCAGTTCGTGCAGCAGCACGCCGTGCCGGTAGGCGAGTTCGCCGATCTCGGTGCGGCCGAGGCCACTGACCGAGACGGCCGTGCCGCTCTCCTGCCGCACCTCGGCCCCGGCCTCGGCGAGCGCCTCGGCGAGGCGGCCGACCTGGGGGCCGCGCACCACCACCTCGTCGCGCAGCCGGGTGCGGGCGAACTCCTCGGCCGACTGATCGGCGATCAGGACTCCGTGGTCAAGGCTGACCACGTGGTCCGCGACCCGCGCCACCTCGTGCGCGTCCCGGGAGGTGAGCAGGACGGTCCCGCCGTTGGCGGCGAAGGCGCCGAGGAAGGCGTGCAGCCACTCCACGTTCTTGGGTGAGAGCCCGGCGGTGGGCGCGTCGAGGACCAGCGTGTGCGGGTCGCCCAGCAGCGCGGCGGCCAGGGCGAGGCGCCGGCGCATGCCGGGCGAGAAGTCGCGCAGCCGCTGGTCCGCGGCACCGACCAGGCGGGTCTGCTCCAGCAGCTGGTCGGCGCGGCGCGCGGGGACCCCCGCGGCAGCGGCGAGCATCCGCAGATGCGCGCGGGCGCGCCTGCCGGGATGCCCGGGCTGCACGCCGAGCGGCGGGATCAGCACACCGATCTCCCGCTCGGGCCGGCGGATCCGGTGATAGGGGCGGCCGTCGAAGAGGGTCCGCCCGCGGCCTCGCTCGAGCCCCAGCATGAGCCTGAGGGCGGTGCTCTTGCCGGCTCCGGTCGGGCCGAGCAGTGCGGTGACCTGACCCGAACGGGCATCGAAGGACAGATCCACCACGCTCGGCGGGCGGCGGCCCGAGCGGTCCCTGGTGAGTCCGATCGCCTGGATCATGGCTGGCTCCTCGTCTTCCAAGACCAGCACGATAGACGGACATATTCGCTTTTCCGGACATCCAGCCACTCGGCGGGGCGCGTTCCGCGGCCGGCGCAGCGCAGGTGGGCGCGGCGACCGAGGCAGGGCGCGGGCCGCGTGCCTCCGAGCGCTTCCACTCCTTCGGGTGACGGTCTGTCAGGAAGCCGGCGCGCCGGATCACCCTTGAGGGCGAAGGCCGACCGGCCTACCGCCGACGGCCGCGGGGCGCCCGATGACGGCCTGCGACTTCGGCCGGCAGGCGGCCGGCAGCAGACAGGCAGCAGACAGGCGGCTGCCGCCTGCCGGCGGTGACCGACACGCGGCAGCCGCCGGCGCAGGCGTTGGCCGGCGGGCCGGCGGATGGCGGCCCTTGTGGATGGCGGGCCTTGTGGGTGGCGCCCTGGTGGGTGGCGGCCCGGTGGACGGCGGCCCGGTGGCCGCAGACGAACCGGGTCGGCCGGGAGGCCGGCAGCGGGGGCCGCGAGGGTTCGCCGCGGTGACGGCGCGGGCGCGCGGTTACTGCTTCTGGCCGTTGGCGTCCGGCTCCGGGCGGAGCATCGGCGGGTTGAGCACCGTGGCGCCGCCGGCGCGGAAGAGCTGGGCGGGACGGCCGCCCTGACGGGTCGTGGTGCCGCTGGTCGGCACCAGGAAGCCGGGGGTGCCGGTGACCTTGCGGTGGAAGTTGCGCGGGTCCAGCGACACGCCCCACACCGCCTCGTAGACCCGTCGCAGCTCGCCGACCGTGAACTCCTCCTGGCAGAAGGCGGTCGCGAGCGAGGAGTACTCGAGCTTGGAGCGGGCGCGCTCGACCCCGTCCGCGAGGATGCGGGCGTGGTCGAAGGCGAGCAGCACGCCGTCGCCGTCGCCGCCGAGCAGTTCGTCGATGGGGGCCCAGCGGACGCTGCGGACCTCGCCGCCGGCGCGCGGGCTCGGCAGGTTCGGCGCCAGCACCAGGTGGGCCACGCTGACCACGCGCAGGCGCGGGTCGCGGTGCGGGTGGCCGTAGGTGGCGAGCTGTTCCAGGTGCGCGCCGGGGCCGAGGCCGGGACCGGGCAGGGGCGCCTGGCCGCCGTGGGCGCGCAGGCCGGTCTCCTCGGCCAGCTCGCGGGCCGCCGCCTCGGTCAGCCCCTCGTCGGCGCGGACGAAGCCGCCGGGAAGCGCCCAGAACCCCTGGTAGGGCGACTCGCCGCGGCGGACCACCAGGGCGCACAGCGTGTTGTCGCGCACGGTGAGCACGACCAGGTCCACCGTCACCGCGAAGGGCGGAGCGGTCGAGGGATCGTAGCGCGACATGCGGACGATCATAGTCGTCCGACTGACGAGAATCAGCGGCCGCGCGCCGCGGACGAGCACGGCCGGGCCGGGCGGCGGCCTGCCGGACGGCGGTCGCGCGGGCGCCGTCACGGCGGCCCGTCAGGTCCCGAGTTGGAGCCCCTCCGCCGCCTCCTCCACCACCGCCACGCCGATCCGGCTGATCCGCACGGCGAACGGCCGCCCGGCCACCCGCAGTCCGGTCAGCTCCAGCTCACCCAGCGGCGCGGTGCTCATCGGCCGGACGGCCACCCGTCCGCCCGGCACGTCCGGCCGCACTCCGGCCAGCGCGGCCACCAGGCCGACCGCCGAGGCGGCGGCGGTGGCGGAGGACCGGCAGGCTCCCGGGTGCGGGGCCGGTCCGCCCGGGCGGCCACCGGCCGGGCGCTGCTCGCCCCCGAACATCTCCGGCAGCACGCCGCCGAAGGAGTCGGCCGCGTCCAGCAGCCCGCCCAGCAGGTCCGCGGCCTCCCGTTCCAGGCCGAGGGCCGCCAGGCCGTTGACCGCCAGCGCGGTCTCGTACGACCGGACCGCGCCGGAGCGGTGGCCCAGCGGGGAGAAGCGCGGGGAGCGGGCGGTGAGCGTGCGCAGGCCCCAGCCGGCGGCGACGTCCGGGCCGGCCAGCCGCCGGGCGAGTGTGCGGGCGTCCGCATCGGCCAGCAGCCCGGGCAGTTCCGACCCGCGCTCGGACAGGCCCGGGTCGAGGAGGTGAGCGAGTTCGGAGCCGAGGCCGGGGAGCGGGACGCGCTCGGCGGTGAGCGCCGCGGCCGGCACCCCGCCGGACGGGTCGTCGGTCCAGAAGGCGCTGCGGAAGCGTTCCCGCAACCGCGCCGCCCGCTCCCGGTGGCGCTCCCCGCCCGGTCGGCCGAAGGCGTCCAGCAGCTCGGCACCGTGCAGCGCGGCGCGGTGGGCGGCCGCCTGGGTGGCGGCGCGGAACGGGCTCCAGGCCGGCCCGGGCTCGGCGGCCTCCCGACCGGCACCCCCCGGACCTGACACCTCCCGACCGGCAGCTTCCGGACCGGCGGCCTCCCGACCGGCCGGACCGCCCGGACCGGCCGTCTGCCGGGGTGCGCCGGCCGGCGGCAGGCATTCGGCGACCAGCCCGTCGGCCGCGGTGAGCGACTCCAGGCAGGCCAGCGCCCGCTCGACGGCCGGGAGCAGCGGTACGACCCTGTCCTCCGGCAGGCCCCAGCGCCAGGCCTCGGCAAGCACGGTCACCAGCAGCAGCGTCGCCTCGACCGCCGTGCCGGCCGGGGGAAGCCCTGGGCCGGCCTGCCGCACGGGGCCGGGGATCAGCCCGCAGGCCGGTCCCGGGGAACGGAGTTGACGCCGGGCCAGTGCGCGCAGCGTGCCCTCCGCCAGGTCGGTGCCCAGCGGCAGCAGCATGCGGGCCGCCCTGAGCGCGTCCACCGGCACCAGGCCGAACCGCCAGGGCGCACCGGAGGCCGGATAGCGGTCACCGGGGTGCTCGGGGTCGGTGAGCAGCAGGGCACGCAGTTCGTCGAGGGCACGGTCGAGGAGCGCGGGGAGTCGGGCGTCGTCGCACCGGGCGGTGGGCGCGGACCAGGGCGGCGCGACCGCCCCCCGCTCGCGCTCGTGCGAGGGGACCGCACCGGGCCCTTCCGGAGGCGTCCGCGGTGGCCGACCGCTATCGGCCGTGCCGCCCTCCAGCGTCACGGTGATCTCCGCGGACCAGGCGGCCCCGGGCCGCAGTTCCAGGTCCCAGCGCAGGGTGCCCGACGGGGCGAGCACGGCGTGCGGAGTGGGCGCCGCGACGGCGGTCGCGGCGGTGACGCTCATGGTGGGGACGGCAGCGGAGGCCTCCGCCCCACCCACGTGGCCGTGGCGGCCGACCGACCAGCGCAGGCCGGCGGCGTGCACCCGGGCGGGCAGGTCAGGGGTGCGCAGGCCCGCGCCGATCGGCCCGAGCGGGCCGAGGTCGCTGCCGAGCATCAGCTCCAGCGGGAGGCGGGCGGCACGGGTGCCGGTGTTGCGGAGGGTGATGCGCTCCCGCCCGGAGGCGTGCCGCAGCCTCTCGACGAGGAGTCCCGGGTCCGGGGCCGGGTCGCCGGGGATCGGCAGCGCGCCGAGGAAGCGGGCCTCGGCGGCGGAGACGGAGGCGGAGTGCAGGGGGACCGGCTCCAGGCCGCCGACCAGTACCTCCAGCCGGGCGAGGACGCGGATCCCGTCCTGGTAGAAGCCGTGCCAGCCGAAGCCGCGCAGTTGGCCGTCGGCTCCCGACAGCGTCATGGCGGGAGCCTCCACGCAGCTCACCAGGTCGTGGCCGGCGGGCGGGCGACCGCGGAGGACGGGCGGCACGGGCCGTGCGGGGGCACCGCGGGCCGGGCCGCTGTTCGGGACCGGGGCGGCCCGCCTCGGGGCGGGGCACTCGTCCCGGTCGCGATGCGGGCGCAGGGCGGTGGTCATTCGTCCTCCTCGGATCGCAGGGCCGGCACCGGGTCGGAGTTTCGGAGTTCGGCGTTTCGGAGTGAGAACTGCGGTCGCGCGCCACAGGTCACGCCGGAGACCTGAGCAGCGACCTGGACGGAGGTCGCCGCGGGCGGACACAGGACGCTACGGCGTCTCCGCGGAGCGCTGCCGGGGCAGCCGGGCCGCCTGCGTCCGCACCCCGGCCGGCTCCGATCCCCCGCCGGCCCCGGCCGGCGGGCCGGCGGGGCCGGGACCTGACGGCGTCTCGGCCTCCCCCGGCGGCGCGGGTTCGGGCGGTGATCCGGCGCCGCGCGCCTCGTGCCCGGCGCGCTCGGCACGCAGCGAGTCGCGCAGCAGTTCCGGGTCGGCGCCGCAGTTGACGGCCTGGTAGAGGAGTTCGGCGAAGGTGTAGCCGGGGGCCGCGTCCAGCGCGGCGGCCAGCGCCACCCGGGCGGTGACCTCGTCCTGGGCGAACCAGGAGGTCCAGCCGAGCAGTGAGAGCGGCGCGGCGGCGTACGCCCGGAAGGGGCCGACGCAACTGCGGGCGAGGTACCGCCACAGGCGGCCCGCGGGCCCGAGTTCGGCGGGCTCGACCCACTCCGCGGCCCGGTCTCGGGCATGCCGGTCCTGGAGCCCGAGGACGAGCCGCGCCGTGCGCGCGGGAGTCAGCTCCTCCGCCCCGGCACGGAACTCCTCCAGCGCGGCCCGCAGCAGGTCGGCGGTCTCCTGCCGGGTCTGCGCCGGGCCGTCCTCGGCCAGCACCTGGTCGACCAGCGGGCCGGAGACGCGGTCGAGCGCGTCGCGCAGGCCGGCCGCCCGCGGGGCCTCCTCCGGGGCGCCGCCGATCGGGGCGAGCTGCTCCTGGAGCTCGCGGAGCGTGCCGCGCACGCGGATGCCGGCGTAGGCGGCGGCCGCGGCGACCGGTGTCGTCCCGGGTCTGGTCACCGGGGTTCCGGCGGGGTCGCAGGAGCACTCCCCCGGGGTGCGCTCGCAACGGTAGGACCACCACCGGCCGTCCGAGACGCACAGCGTCTCCCGGACCGGGACCCCGCGCTGCTCGAAGGCCCGCTCCAGGCGGTGGGCCAGCGGGCGGAGCCGCTCGAAGGCGGCGGCGCCGCCGTCCTGGCAGAGGTAGAGCACGACCGCGGCCGGGCCGGTGGCCCGCCGCTCCGAGAGCGCGAGCAGGGCACTCGCCACGCCCTCGGCCGCGGCGGGCCACAGGCGCGGTGCCGGCAGGTCGACGCGCAGCGTGCCGCCCTGGCTGAGGCCGGGGCCCTGGAGGCCGAGGGCGACCACGCTGTCGGTGGGCTGGAACCCCAGCAGGTAGGGCAGGATCTCGGCGAGGTCGGCCGGGGTGCGCAGGCGGACGAGCGGGCGGCGAGCCCAGACCTCGTCCTCCTCCGGCTCCCGGGCGGGGACGCGGCGCACCGCGTCGGGCGGAGGTCCGGCGGCTTCGCCGCGGGAGGGAGCGGAACCGCCGGCGGGACGGTCGGGGCCGGGTGCGGATCCCATGGATCCGGGGGTGTCGTCGTTCATGAGGACGACAGTGCACCGCCGCGCGAGCCCTCCGAGGAGTGGAAATCCGATCTGGGGACGGGCTCCCACCTGCGAGAAGTCACGTCCCTCGAAGGGGGGATCACACTCCTCACCACAGCGCGCGGCCTCCTGTGGACAACCGCTGCGACCGCGTCGGCCCGGACGTTGTCCACAACCCCGGCGACGCCCGGTTCGCGTCCCACCCCGCCCGGCGGGTTACATGGGCGCCATGGATCCGCACAGCGCAGCTCCCGCCGCGTCCGCCTCGCCCGCCACCTCCGCGCCCGCAGCGCCTGCCGGCGGCGCCACCGACGCCGACCGCGCCCGGGTGCGCGAGGAGGCGGACGCCGTGCTGCGCCGGCTGGCGGGGCCCAAGGCCCGGCTGCGCGAGGACCAGTGGCGCGCGATCGAGGCGCTGGTGGTGGACGCCCGCCGCGCCCTGGTCGTCCAGCGCACCGGTTGGGGCAAGTCCGCGGTGTACTTCGTGGCCACCGCGTTGCTGCGCGCGCACGGCGCCGGCCCCACCGTCATCGTCTCGCCCCTGCTCGCGCTGATGCGCAACCAGGTCGAGTCCGCGGCGCGGGCCGGGATCAGCGCCCGGACCATCAACTCCGCCAACCCCGAGGAGTGGGCGGGGATCGACGCTGCGATCGCCGCCGGCGAGGTCGATGTCCTCCTGGTCTCCCCGGAGCGCCTGAACAACCCCGACTTCCGCGACAACGTGCTGCCCGAGCTGGCCGCGACCACCGGGCTGCTGGTGGTCGACGAGGCGCACTGCATCTCCGACTGGGGCCACGACTTCCGGCCCGACTACCGGCGCCTGCGCACGATGCTGGCCGAGCTCCGCCCCGGCGTCCCGGTCCTCGCCACCACGGCCACCGCCAACGCCCGGGTGACGGCGGACGTCGCCGAGCAGCTCGGCACCGGCGTCGCGCCGGGCGGGACGCCGGAGGCCGCGCCGGACGCGCTGGTGCTGCGCGGGCCGCTGGACCGGGAGAGCCTGCGGCTGTCGGTGCTCCCGCTCCCCGATCCGGCCCACCGGCTGGCCTGGCTCGCCGAGCACCTCGACGAGCTCCCCGGCTCCGGCATCGTCTACACCCTCACCGTCGCCGCCGCGGAGGAGGTCACCGCCTTCCTCCGGGAGCGGGGCCACGCGGTCGCCTCCTACTCCGGCCGGACCGAGGACGCGGACCGCCGCGCCGCCGAGGCCGACCTGCTGGCCAACCGGGTGAAGGCGCTGGTCGCGACCTCGGCGCTGGGCATGGGCTTCGACAAGCCGGATCTCGGCTTCGTGGTGCACCTCGGCTCGCCGGACTCCCCGATCGCCTACTACCAGCAGGTCGGCCGGGCCGGCCGCGGGGTGGACCGGGCCGAGGTGCTGCTGCTCCCCGGCGGCCGGGAGGACGAGGCGATCTGGCGCTACTTCGCCTCGCTCGCCTTCCCGCCCGAGGAGCAGGTGCGCCGCACCCTGGAGGCGCTGGCCGCCGAGTCCGCCCCGGACGGTCCGGGCTCGGGCCGCCCGCTGTCGACGGCCGCCCTGGAGGCCCGCGTCGACCTGCGCCGCACCCGGCTGGAGACCATGCTCAAGGTCCTCGACGTGGACGGCGCGGTCCGCCGCGTCAAGGGCGGCTGGATCTCCACCGGCCGGCCGTGGCACTACGACGCCGAGCGCTACCGCCGCGTCGCCGAGGCGCGCGCCGCCGAGCAGGAGGCCATGCGCCGGTACGCCGCCACGGAGGGCTGCCGGATGGAGTTCCTGCGCCGTTGCCTGGACGACCCCGAGGCCGCGCCCTGCGGGCGCTGCGACTCCTGCACCGGGGAGCGCCGCTCCCCCGAGGTGAGCGCGGACTCCCTGGCCGCCGCGCGGGCCGCGCTGGGCCGGCCAGGCGTCGAGATCGAGCCGCGGCGGATGTGGCCGACGGGCATGCCCGCCGTCGGCCTCGACCTGAAGGGCCGGATCCCGGCGTCGGAACAGTGCTCCCCCGGCCGCGCCCTGGGCCGGCTCACCGACATCGGCTGGGGGACGCGGCTGCGCGGGCTGCTCGCGCCGGACGCCCCCGACGGCCCGGTGCCCGGCGAGGTGGTGGACGCGATGGTCACCGTGCTGGCGGACTGGTCGCGCGGGCCCGGTGGCTGGGCGGGCGAGGCGGCCGGCGCCGCGCGCCCGCGCGGGGTGGTGACGATGGCCTCCGCCACGCGGCCGGTGCTGGTGGAGAGCCTCGGTGCGCGGATCGCGGAGATCGGGCGGATGCCGCTGCTCGGCCGCGTCGAGTACCGGGACGCCGACGCCGCCCAACGGGTCGGCCGCACCCGCCGCAGCAACAGCGCCCAGCGGCTGCTCGCGCTCTCCGACGCCCTCGAACCGCCCCCCGCCCTGGTCAAGGCGATCGCTGAGGCAGGCGGTCCGGTGCTGCTGCTGGACGACATGACCGACTCCGGCTGGACGCTGGCCGTCGCGGCGCGGCTGCTGCGTCGGGCCGGAGCGGAGGCCGTGCTGCCGCTGGTGCTCGCCGTGCAGGGCTGAGCGCCGGGCCGGGGGGACGAACAGAGCGGAGAGGAAGGCGCGCGGGCGCGCGAACCCGCGCCGCGGAGGAGGGGAACGGCCCGATCCGATCGTGTCGGCGGCCCGGCGGCGCAAGCCCGCCGCCGGGACTTAACCGTCGGACCGGCACAAAGGAGGATCTTCCCGGCGCTCCCAGCGTTGCCCAGACGGCCCTCGTGCCACGAATATTGGCTCGTACACCGGGGCGTTACCGAATCGATGCCTCTGGACCGGGGTGCCCTGCGGGCACGGGGAAGGAGGGCCTTGCTCCACGGTTCCGCCGATGACCTCGCATCGCCCCAGCGGTCCTACGACCTCGCCGCCTGGGCGGACTTGGACGTGCCTCTGCTGCGCGATCCGCGCGCGCTGGTGACCGAGCTGGTCCGCATCCACGCTCCCGTCTCCGGCACCGCCGTCCTCGCCGTGCTCGGGGCCGAGGGCCAACTGGTCGGCGGCGCCTCCTTCGTGGCCTCTCCCGGGAAGCAGGACGGCTGGCACCTGCGCAACGCGCTCCTCGGTCACCTGCGCAGAATCGTTCCGGACGGCCTCCGGCGCAGCCACCCGTCGCACACCGCGGCCCTGATGCTCTGCCGACCGGGCAGCCCCGACTGGACCGAGCAGGACGGCTCCTGGATGTGGGCGCTGCGGGACGCCGGCGGACTGCACGGGGTGCGCTGCGGCGCCTATCTGACGCTCACCGAGGCGGGCTGGACCGTGCTCGGCGACGAGCGGACCGGCCGCAACCCGCACCTGGGCTCACGCCCCGCGGACGCCGTCCGCACCGTGCACGCCCTGCCGGAGCCCGAGTTGCGGCGGGAGCGCCCGGGGCCGCGGCAGGACCGCCACCGCCCGGAGACGGCCGCCACCCGCGCCGACGACCTGGAGGTCCGGCGCCAGGCCCGCCGCACAGCGGCGCGCTGAGCGAAGCACCGAGCAGCCGGGGCGTCCGCCCGACCGCCGCCTTCGCTGCCCGCGACCTCGGGCGACCCGCAACGGGCGACCCGCGACGGGCGACCCGCTACGAGGCAACGGCGGACAGCCCGCGGCAACCCGCGAGCGACGGCGGCGAGGCCGACGGCGACCGGAGGCCGCACGGCCCCGGGTTCAGGCGCGGACGGGCCGGCGCTGCTGCTCCTGGTCCTGCGGCAGCAGTCCCGCGAGCCGGCCGGGCTCACCGCAGACCACCAGCAGGGACACGGCCCGGCCCTGCGCCGCGGCCAGCGCCTCGGCGACGCGTTCGTCGCCGCCGCCGTTGACGACGAGGACCACCGCCGCGCGCCTCACCGGGCGCGTCAGCAGCGCATCGGCGTAGAACACGTCAGAGCCCTCGTCCAGCTGGGCCCAGTAGCGCTCCTCGCCGAACGAGGTCTCGTGCACCTGCCACGGGTGCGGATCACCCGTGGTGAGCACCAGGACGTCGCCCGGGGCGCGTCCGGCCTCCAGCAGCAGGTCGACGGCCTCGTCGGCCCGGTCCAGCGCCTCGGCCGGGGTCGCCGGCACGAGCTGGATCTCGGCCGCCGGCGCCGCGGGGCGCCGCAGGCCCGGACCGGGCTTGGGAATGCGGGCGGAGCGCGGACCGGGCCGGTCGCTCCTGGGGGGTGCGGGCCGCGGCGGTGCGGGCCGCGGAACGGACGCCGGGGTGGGCGTCACGGTGGAGGAAGGGGAGGGCTGCGCGGCTGCGTCCGTCTCGTCGATGGAAGAAGCGCCGCTGCCCGGAAGACTCTTGTGGATCTCCGGCTCCTCAGGGAGGTCTGACGGCATACCGGGATATCTATCAAACGCCGGCTCCGCCCGTACAGGCGCCCCCGCCCTCGAAAGCCGTCCGCGGGGATGGATTGTCGTGCAGGTCACGCGGGCGTCACGCGCACGTCGCGGACCGGTAGCGCCGGCGTCGCGGAGCGGCCGCGCGCGCGTCGCGGCGCGGTCACGGAACTGACCGGCGGTCAGGCGGGCGGCCCGGCCGGAACAGGCTGCGTCAGAACAGCAGCGGGAGTTGCCCGCCGCCGTCCTGCTCCGCGGCGTCCGCCTCCGGCTCCAGCTCGGGCTCGGAGGCCGCGCGCGGGCGTACCACCTTGAGGTGCCGCCACCGCGGGAGTTCGTCCATGTACGCCCACGAGACGCGGTGGTGCGGGGTGGGCCCGTGCGCCTCCAGTGCTGCGCGGTGGACCGGGGAGGGATAGCCCGCGTTGCTGTCGAAGGCGAAGGCGGGGAACTCCGGGCCCAGCTCGGCCATCATCGCGTCCCGCCGCACCTTCGCCAGCACGGAGGCGGCGGCCACCGGGACGCAGGACTGGTCGCCCTTGATCACCGTGCGGACGCGCCACGGGCCGCCGAGGTAGTCGTGCTTGCCGTCCAGGATCACCGCGTCCGGGCGGACCGGGAGGGCCTCCAGCGCACGGGTCGCGGCCAGCCGGAGGGCCGCCGTCATCCCGAGCTCGTCGCACTCCCGCGGGGAGGCGTGCCCGAGGGCGTAGGCGGTCACCCAGTCGTCGAGCACCGCCGCGAGTTCGGCCCGCCGGCGCGGGGCGAGCAGCTTGGAGTCGGTGAGGCCCTCGGGCGGGCGGCGCAGGCCGGTGATCGCCGCGCCCACGGTGACCGGGCCTGCCCAGGCACCGCGCCCCACCTCGTCCAGCCCGGCGACCAGCGTGGCGCCGGCGCGCCGCAGCGAGCGCTCCACGCTGTGGGTGGGCGGGGCGACGACCATGTCGGAACCAATCGCGGATCGGAGGCGGGGGCAAGGGTCTTCGGGACTTCCGGCACCAGGATAGGCCCGCCCGCGCCGGCCCCCGGACCCGCTCCCGACCGCGCCCGCGGGCTCCCCGGCTCCCGGCCCTCGTCTCCCGCATGCCACGGCCCCGCGCCTCCTGCCGCTCACGCCTCCCGCGCGCTCGTACCGCCCACCGCCGCCGCCCGCCGCCGCGCGCTCACGCCCGCACGATGGGCAGCAGCACCTCGTCGACCAGCGCCTCCGCGTCGGCGTCCTGGGGAACCCCGCCGCAGAACTTCGCGCGGTACAGCAGCAGCGCCGGCAGCACGTCCGCGACCATCGGCGTCACCGCGCCGGGTCGGACCTCGCCGCGCCGCTCCCCCGCCGCCAGCACCTCCAGCTGCAGCCGGCGCACCGGGTCGATGACCCGCTCGTGCACCAGGCCCATGAAGGAGCGGGCGTGCTCGTGGTCGAGCTCGCCGATCACGGCGCGCAGTGCGGCGCCCGGCACGCTGTTCATCGCGGCGATCACCCGGTGCAGCAGCTCGACCAGGTCGTCGCGCAGGCTGCCGGTGTCGGGCGCGCCACCGGTGGGCGGCAGGGTCGCCGCCAGTGCGTCCATCACCAGCTGCTCCTTGGAGGTCCAGCGGCGGTAGAGGGCGGCCTTGCCGGTCTGCGCGCCGACCGCGACCCCCTCCATGGTCATCCTGGAGTACCCGGAGGAGACCAGCTGCTCCAGGACCGCTTCGAAGATCGCCTGTTCCAGCTGCTTGCCGCGGCGGCGGGCGGGCGCCGGCGCCTCCGCCGGGCGGTGCGACACGACCATGGGGCGTCTCCGTTCGATGCCGTTCCCCGTCTCCACCTAGAGAACGATTGCGTTCACAAAGACCCCCGTCTAGGGTTTGATTGTAGTGAACGGATGCGTTCTCTCATAGTCCGCAGGGGGCATGTTGTGGCTGTCTCTTCCCCATCCCCATCTCAATCCTCGGCGTCCTCGGCGTCCGCGCCGTCGGCGTCCGCCCTGACCGGCTCCTCCCCTCGACCCGCCGGGCAGGCGCGCCGCCCCGGCCGCGAGGGGATCACCCTGGCCGTGATCGCCGCCGCCCAGCTGATGGTCGTGCTCGACGTCACGATCGTGAACATCGCGCTTCCGCACATCCAGAACGCGCTGCACTTCTCCACCACCGACCTCACCTGGGTGATCAACGCCTACACCCTGACCTTCGGCGGCCTGCTGCTGCTCGGCGGGCGGGTCGGCGACATCCTGGGCCGGCGCCGGGTCTTCATCACCGGCGTGCTGCTGTTCGCCCTCGCCTCGGCGCTGGGCGGTTTCGCCGTCAACTCCGGCTGGCTGCTGGCCGCCAGGGCACTGCAGGGGATCGGTGGCGCGATCGCCTCCCCCACCGCGCTGGCACTGATCGCCACCAACTTCAAGGAGGGCCCGCCGCGCAACCGCGCGTTCGGCGTGCTCTCGGCGGTCTCCGGCGCCGGCGGCGCGATCGGGCTCCTCGCCGGCGGAATGCTGACGTCCTGGCTGTCCTGGCGCTGGGTGCTGTTCGTCAACGTCCCGATCGGCATCGCCATCGCCGTGCTGGCCCCGCTCTACATCAACGAATCCCCGCGCAACCGCGGCCGGTTCGACATCGCCGGCGCGTTGACCTCGACCATCGGCATGGTCTCTCTGGTGTACGGCTTCATCCGGGCGGCACAGCACGGCTGGTCGGACACACAGACGCTGACGGCGTTCGCGGTGTCGGTGGTTCTGCTGGCCGCCTTCGTCGTGGTCGAGCGACGCAGCCCGCAGCCGATCACCCCGCTCAAGCTCTTCCGCAGCCGCGACCGCACGAGCACGTACGCGGTGATGCTGCTGGTGGCCGCGGCGATGTTCTCGATCTTCTTCTTCCTGACCCTGTTCGTGCAGGACATCCTCGGCTACAGCCCGCTGCGGGCCGGAGTGGCGTTCCTGCCGATCAGCGCCGCCATCGTGGTCTCCGCGCAGATCTCCTCGCGCATGCAGGCACGCTTCGGCCCCAAGCTCTCCCTGCTCGCCGGCACGCTGCTGATCACTGCCGGCCTGCTCTGGCTGACGCAGGTCACCGCGAGCACCGGCTACGTCGAGGGCGTGCTCGGCCCGACGCTGGTCTTCGGCCTCGGCATGGGGCAGATCTTCGTCCCGGTGATGCTGGTCGCCGTGACCGGGGTCCCGGCGCGCGAGACCGGCGCCGCCTCCGGGATGCTCAACGCCACACAGCAGGTGGGCGGTTCGCTGGGCCTGTCGATCCTGACGACGGTCTTCGCGACGTCGACCCGCAACTCCGGGAAGCAGCAGAGCGCGGAGTTCCTGAAGCATGCGACGCCGCAGCAGCTGGCGCAGTTCCAGCACACCCACCAACTGCCGCCGCCCTACGCCTCGCACGTGCTGGCGCACGGCATCTCCACGGCCTACCAGATGGGCGCGATATTCGGCGCCGTGTCGCTGCTGATCGCGATCTTCGGGATCAGGGCCAGGTCGGCGGCGACACTCGGCCAGGAGACCGGGCACGAAGCGCCCGCTCCGGAGGACGCTTCCGCCGCGTCGGGCCCCGAGCCCGCCCCGGCGGGCGACCGCTGACGCGCCGCCCCCGCCGCGTCGCGGGTCCCGGCAACGCCGGAGGGGGCCGGTCACCGACCGGCCCCCTCCGTCCCTCACGCGTCGATCAGCGCTCAGCTGCAGCCGCTGGTGGAGCCGCAGCCCTCGCAGAGGTAGCAGCTGCCGGCGCGGCGCATCTTGGTGCCGCAGGAGAAGCAGAGCGGGGCGTCCGCCGCGATGCCCTGCTGGATCTCCAGCAGCTCGGTGGAGTTGTGCGCGGCGGCCGAGGCCTTGGCGACCGGGGCGGCCGGCGCCGGGGCCTGCTGCGGCGCGGCAGGCGCCTGCTTCTCGCGCGGCGCGGACTGCGCCAGGCTCTCGACGTCCACATCCTCGTCGTGGGCCTCGTAGGAGCCGGTCTCCAGGTGGCGCTGACGCTCTTCGGCGGAGTGGATGCCGAGCGCCGAGCGGGTCTCGAAGGGCAGGAAGTCCAGCGCCAGGCGGCGGAAGATGTAGTCGACGATCGACTGCGCCATCCGCACGTCCGGGTCGTCGGTCAGACCGGCCGGCTCGAAGCGCATGTTGGTGAACTTCGAGACATAGGTCTCCAGCGGCACCCCGTACTGCAGGCCGACCGACACGGCGATGGAGAAGGCGTCCATCATGCCCGCGAGGGTCGAACCCTGCTTGGACATCTTGAGGAAGACCTCGCCGAGGCCGTCGTCCGGGTAGGAGTTGGCCGTCATGTAGCCCTCGGCGCCGCCCACCGTGAAGGAGGTGGTGATGCCCGGGCGGCCCTTCGGCAGGCGCTTGCGCACCGGCCGGTACTCGACGACCTTCTCCACCGCGGCGGCGGTGGCGGGCTCGGTCTCGGCCGCGCTCTCGGCGGCCTTGCCGTCGCCCTTCTTCTTCGCCGAGAGCGGCTGGCCGACCTTGCAGTTGTCGCGGTAGATCGCCAGCGCCTTGACGCCGAGCTTCCACGCCTCGAAGTAGATCTCCTCGACCTCTTCGACGGTGGCGCTCTCCGGCATGTTGACCGTCTTGGAGATGGCGCCGGAAATCCACGGCTGGATGGCGGCCATCATGCGGACGTGGCCCATCGCGGAAATCGACCGCTCGCCCATGGCGCAGTCGAAGACCTCGTAGTGCTCCGGCTTCAGGCCGGGGGCGTCGACCACATTCCCGTTCTCGGCGATGTGCGCGACGATCGCCTCGATCTGCTCCTGCTGGTAGCCGAGCCGCTTGAGGGCGCGCGGGACCGTGTTGTTCACGATCTGCATGGAGCCACCGCCGACCAGCTTCTTGAACTTGACCAGGGCCAGGTCGGGCTCGACGCCGGTGGTGTCGCAGTCCATCATCAGGCCGATGGTGCCGGTCGGGGCCAGCACGGAGGCCTGCGCGTTGCGGAAGCCGTGCTCGGCGCCGAGGCGCAGGACGTCCTGCCAGGTCTCGGTCGCGGCCGCCCACACCGGGCTGTCCAGGTCGTCCATGCGCGTGGCCGCGGCGTTGGCCTCGGAGTGCTGGCGCATGACGCGCTGGTGCGGCTCGGCGTTGCGGGCGTAGCCGTCGTAGGGGCCGACCACGCCGGCGAGTTCGGCGGAGCGCTTGTAGGCGGTACCGGTCATCAACGAGGTGACCGCGCCGGCCAGCGCCCGGCCGCCGTCGGAGTCGTAGGCGTGGCCGGTCGCCATCAGCAGGGCGCCGAGGTTGGCGTAGCCGATGCCGAGCTGGCGGTAGGCCCGGGTGGTCTCGGCGATCTTCTGGGTCGGGAAGTCGGCGAAGCAGATGGAGATGTCCATCGCGGTGATGACCAGCTCGACGACCTTGGCGAAGGTCTCGGCGTCGAAGGACTGGCGGCCTTCGCCGTCCTCGCGCAGGAACTTCATCAGGTTCAGCGAGGCGAGGTTGCAGCTGGAGTTGTCCAGGTGCATGTACTCGGAGCAGGGGTTGGACGCGTTGATGCGGCCGGACTCCGGGCAGGTGTGCCAGTGGTTGATGACGCTGTCGTACTGGATGCCCGGGTCGGCGCAGGCCCAGGCGGCCTCGGCCATCTTCCGGAACAGGCTCCTGGCGTCGACGGTCTCGATGACCTCGCCGGTCATGCGCGCGCGCAGACCGAACTCGGTGCCGTTCTCCACCGCGGTCATGAACTCGTCCGAGACGCGGACGGAGTTGTTGGCGTTCTGGTACTGGACCGAGGTGATGTCGTCGCCGCCGAGGTCCATGTCGAAGCCCGCGTCGCGCAGGGCGCGGATCTTCTCCTCCTCCTTCACCTTGGTCTCGATGAAGGCCTCGACGTCGGGGTGGTCCACGTCGAGCACGACCATCTTCGCTGCGCGGCGGGTGGCGCCACCGGACTTGATGGTGCCGGCGGAGGCGTCGGCGCCGCGCATGAAGGAGACCGGGCCGGAGGCGTTGCCGCCGGAGGAGAGCAGCTCCTTGGAGGAGCGGATCCGGGAGAGGTTGAGGCCGGCACCGGAGCCGCCCTTGAAGATCATCCCCTCTTCCTTGTACCAGTCCAGGATCGACTCCATCGAGTCGTCGACCGAGAGGATGAAGCAGGCGCTGACCTGCTGCGGCTGCTGCGTGCCGACGTTGAACCAGACCGGGGAGTTGAAGCTGAACACCTGGTGGAGGAGGGCGTGGGTCAGCTCGTGCTCGAAGATCTCGGCGTCGGCCGGGGTGGCGAAGTAACCGTTCTTCTCACCGGCGGCGCGGTAGGTCAGCACCACCCTGTCGATGAGCTGCTTCAGCGACCACTCGCGCTGCGGGGTGCCGAGGGCGCCGCGGAAGTACTTGCTGGTGACGATGTTGGCCGCGTTCACGGACCAGAAGTCCGGGAACTCGACGCCGCGCTGCTCGAAGTTGATCGAGCCGTCACGCCAGTTGGTCATGACGACGTCACGGCGCTCCCAGGTGACCTCGTCGTAGGGGTGCACGCCGGGGGTGGTGAAGATCCGCCCGATCCGGAGGCCGCCCGCCTTCGCCTCGGGCTTCGCCGGCTTGGAGGCCTTGCCGGTGCCCTTGGACTGTGATCCGCGTGCGGAACCGCTCGTCGTGTCTGTCATGTGCTGATTCCTCCTCCTGGGCGAACGCCTCCGGGGCCCGGTTCCTTCCCCGGGTGGCGCCGCGTGCGGTTGTGCGTCGTGCGGTGGTGCGGTGCTGCGGTGGAGCTGTGGCTCGTGAAGCCGATGGTGACGCCGGTGCTCCGGTCGTGCGGTTGGTGCGAGTGGTTCGGGTCGTGCGAGTGGTTCGGGGGTGGCGGTCGTCCGCTCCCGGCGCGCGCCACTCGCGGCAGGGGTGACCGCCCCGCGGACACATGGGAGTGCCCGGGGTCGCGGGTCGATCTGATGTCCCGCGCCGAAGCGCGGACGGATGCGGGCTTCCGCACCCGGTCACAGGGCCGGAAGGCCCCGGATCACTTGGCGGCGGTGACCGCGGGGGCGGGGGCGGACCCGGCCGCGCCCTCCTCGCACTCCGCCGCGGCCGGAGGGGACCCCCCGCCGGGCCCCGCGCGGAGCTCGGCGATCGCCTCCTCGAAGTCGTCGAGGGACTCGTAGGCCCGATAGACCGAGGCGAAGCGCAGGTAGGCGACCAGGTCCAGCTCCTTGAGCGGGCCGAGTATCGCCAGACCCACGTCGTGGGTGGAGAGTTCGGCACTGCCCGCGGAGCGGACGGTCTCCTCCACCCGCTGGCCGAGCAGGGCCAGGGCGTCCTCGGTGACCGGCCGGCCCTGACAGGCCTTCCGGACCCCGGTGATCACCTTGTCCCGGCTGAACGGCTCGGTGACCCCGCTGCGCTTGACCACCGTCAGAGCGGCGGTCTCCACCGTCGAGAAGCGGCGGCCGCAGTCCGGGCACTGGCGCCGGCGGCGGATCGCCGCACCGTCGTCGGCGGTGCGGGAGTCGACGACCCTGCTGTCCGGATGCCTGCAGAACGGGCAGTGCATGGTTCCGGAGCCCCCTCCTCGGCGCTGGACGGCCGGGTCCCTCGACGATCAAGCCTGATGGGCCCGGGAGGTACCCCGGGCGACGGCTCCGGGCGCCCGTGGGAGGCGTGCGGAGCGGAGACAGTCTAGGCGAAGTCCCGCGGGCGTCGAAGCCGGGGGACCACAACCTGTGGGCTGCGGGGACCAACATACCCACAACATGTGGGGGGATGTGCGCCAACCCGCCGAGTGCATTCCGCGCCCGCACGGTCACTCCGGGTGGCCGCGGCGGATCCGCGCAGGTCACGCCGGAGGGGTCGGGAATCGCTTCACCCGGTCGGCCGACGCGCCGAATTCCCGGCCCTGCGGGTCCGGATTCGCCGCGCGAATGGCGACCGGAATCGGCCGGTTCCGCGGGTCGCCCTGCCGGACCGGACTGCGCATGACTAGACTGACGAGCCGAACAAACGATCGACAAGGCCGCAACCGCGCGATGCGGATCGGGAGGGACCGGCAGCATTCGTTCGGAGGACGGTCCCCGCCGATGGAGACAAAGCCCTTACACCCACCTGCTTGATCGAAGCGGGCGGACCAGAAATAATTCACTCGAACGTGTGTTTGGCGCAACCTTTCGATCAGAACGACCGTTGCCCAGTTCAAGGGGAGAACTTCCATCGAGAGGGGCCGCCGTGACCACCGCAGAAAGCAGCACCGTCCCGGTGCAGGAACGATCCCAGAACGCCATGGACACCAGTGACCGCAACCATCAGGAAGGCCGTCGCATGCCCGGCCCCGGCCTCGTTCCGGACCAACCGGCCGAGCATTCCGCGATCGAGCATTCCGCGGTGAGCGACGAGACCCCGGTCCGCTCGCTGCCCGGTCGGCCGCCCGGAATCCGGACCGACGAATCGGGCCTGACGGAGCGTCAGCGCCGGGTCATCGAGGTCATCCGGGACTCCGTGCAGCGCCGAGGGTACCCGCCGTCGATGCGCGAGATCGGCCAGGCCGTCGGCCTGTCCAGCACGTCCTCGGTGGCGCACCAGCTCATGGCGCTGGAGCGCAAGGGCTTCCTGCGCCGGGACCCGCACCGGCCGCGCGCCTACGAGGTGCGCGGGGTCGAGGTCGCCCGGCCCGAGGTGACCGAGCGCCCGAGTCGTCCCTCCACCTCGTACGTGCCGCTGGTGGGCCGGATCGCGGCCGGTGGGCCGATCCTCGCCGAGCAGTCGGTCGAGGACGTCTTCCCGCTGCCCCGCCAGCTGGTCGGCGACGGCGAGCTGTTCGCCCTCAAGGTGACCGGCGACTCGATGATCGAGGCCGCCATCATGGACGGCGACTGGGTCACCGTGCGCCGCCAGCCGGTCGCGGAGAACGGCGACATCGTCGCGGCGATGATCGACGGCGAGGCGACGGTGAAGCGCCTCAAGCGCGAGGACGGCCACATCTGGCTGATGCCGCACAACGCGGCCTACCAGCCGATCCCGGGCGACAGCGCGACCATCCTGGGCAAGGTGGTGGCGGTCCTCCGCCGTATCTGAGAAACCGGCGACAACAGCACGGAGCGCCCTTCGGGGCGCGTCTGACGGGCACCAGCGGGCGGCCACTCGCGCACACCACCGCGAGCGGGCGCCCGCTGCCGCGCGGCGCTCGGCGCGCGGCCGGTGAGACCGGCGGCGAGCGGCGGGCGCCGCAGCCGGCGGGCGTCCGCCGGCTCGCGGTGCCCGCCGCAGCCGGTCGGACAGGCCGCGGCCGCGGCCGCGGGCAAGGCGAAGCCGTCGTGAGTCCGTCACCCGTCGCCCGTCGCCCGCGACGGCCCCGGGGCATGTCTCTCGGCGGCAGCCGGTCTGCACCCGCCTTGCCACGCACGGGCAACCACGCGAGTGCGCGGACGCGCCGAGCAACCAGGGCGAGGCCGCCGCCGCATGCTCGCCCCGCGCCCCCGCGCCGGCCGAGAGTCCCCCGCGTGCAGCGCAAGCCGAACCGCCCCGCACAACCCGAGCAACGGTCGCCCCGCGCACGGCCGACCGGACCCTCCCGCGCAGCCCCGGCACGGCCCGCCGCACGCCCGGCCTGCACGTACAGTCCGAGCAGGCCCGCCGCGTACAAGCCGAGCACGGCGTCCGCCCGCACAGCCCGAGCAGGTCCGCCGCACGCCGCGCGAGCGATGCCCACCCCCGCGTCGGTGAGCCGGCGCCGGGACGCGGCTGGTCAGCCGCGGCGCGCGACCGGGCGGGGTTCCGGCGCCGCGGCGTCGATCGCCGCCAGGGAGCGGCGGACCTGGTTCCGGTCGGTGGTGTACCAGAACTCCGGCATGGACGCCCGGAAGAAGCTTCCGTAGCGCGCCGTCGCCAGACGCGGGTCCAGCACGGCGACCACCCCGCGGTCGTCGCCGGAGCGGATCAGCCGGCCCGCGCCCTGCGCCATCAGCAGCGCGGCGTGGGTGGCGGCCACGGCCATGAAGCCGTTGCCGCCGTGCTGTTCCACCGCCCGCTGCCGGGCGCTCATCAGCGGGTCGTCCGGCCGCGGGAACGGGATCCTGTCCATGACCACCAGCTGGCAGGCCGAGCCGGGGACGTCGACCCCCTGCCAGAGCGAGAGGGTCCCGAACAGGCAGGTGGCGGCGTCCGAGGCGAAGGCGCGGATCAGTTCGCCGAGCGTCTCCTCGCCCTGGAGCAGGATCGGCTGCTCGATCCGCTCCCGCAGTGCCTCCGCCGCGCTCTGGGCGGCGCGCATGGAGGAGAACAGGCCCAGCGTCCGGCCGCCGGCGGCCTGGATGAGTTCGGTCAGTTCGTCCAGCATCTCCGGGCGGTCGGGCTCGCGGCCCGGCGGGGGCAGGTGCCGGGCGACGTAGAGGATGCCCTGCTTCGGGTAGTGGAACGGCGAGCCGACGTCCAGGCCGCGCCAGGGCGGGGTGGCCATCGGGAGTTCCTCGCCGACGTCGTCCCGTCCCCCGCTCGCACGCGTCCGTTCGGCCGAACCCTGCGCCGGACCGGCCGGCCCGGAGTCCGGAGCCGCCGCCGGCCCGGAGGCCGGGCCCGCCGAGCGCTCGTCCGGCAGCCGGCCCTCGGGGCCGAGACCGAGGGAGAGCGCGACGCCGTTGAAGTCGCCGCCGAGCTTGAGCGTGGCCGAGGTCAGCACGACCGAGCGGTCGGTGTAGAGCCCCTCGCGGAGCAGGCCGGAGACGGTCAGCGGAGCGACCCGCAGCGACGCGGCGCCGGCGCCCATCCCGCCGAACCGCTCGTCCCTGTCCACCCAGACCACGTCGAACGGCGAGCCCTCGATCAGCCGCTCCGCCGTCTCGTGCAGGTGCTCGACCATCGCCAGTGCCTGCTTGCGCACGGCGTCCTCGTCGGTGACCGAGCGGTCCCGGACCTCGCCCAGCGAGACGATGACCTCGCGGCAGGCGTCGCGCAGCGAGGCGACCGCGTAGCCGAGGTTCTCCGGGAGCTCCTCCAGCCGGCCCGGCTGGGTGATCTCCATCAGGCCGTGGAAGTTCTCCGCCGCCGCCTGGAGGTGGTCGACCGCCTTCTCGTTGGCCAGCTTGGCGGACCGCCGGACGGCCCGGTTGACCGTGTTCGGGCTGAGTTCGGCGGTGGCCACCCCGGTCACCCGGGAGACCAGTTCGTGCGCCTCGTCGATGATCAGCAGCTCGTGCTCGGGGAGCACGGGGGCGCCTTCGAGGGTGTCGATGGCGAGCAGCGCATGGTTGGTGACCACGATGTCGGCGCTCTTGGCCCGGGCCCGGGCCAGCTCGGCGAAGCACTCCTGGCCGTAGGGGCAGCGGGTGGCGCCCAGGCACTCGCGGGAGCTGACGGACATCTGCGCCCAGGCCCGGTCCGAGACGCCCGGGGAGAGGTCGTCGCGGTCGCCGGTCTCGGTCTCGTCGGCCCACTCGCGCAGGCGCAGGATGTCCTTGCCGAGCTTGCTGGTCGGGCCGCCGAGGGCCTCCGCCGGGTCGAACAGGCCCTCGCCCTCGTCCGCCGGGGCGCCCTCGTGCGCGCGGTGCAGGCAGAGGTAGTTGGAGCGGCCCTTGAGCATGGCGAACTCCGGCTTGCGGCGCAGGATGGGCCGCACCGCCTCGACCGTCCGGGGCAGGTCCTGCTCGACCAGCTGGCGCTGCAGGGCGAGGGTCGCGGTGGCGACGACGACGCGGTCGCCGTGGGCGAGCGCGGGGACCAGGTAGGCGAGGGACTTTCCGGTGCCCGTGCCCGCCTGGACCAGGAGGTGCTCGCGCGCGTCCACCGCCTCGGCGACGGCCTGCGCCATCCGCACCTGGCCGGGGCGCTCGGTGCCGCCCACCGCTTCGACGGCGGCGTGCAGCAGCTCGCGGACGCGCTCGCCGAGCGCCTTCGCGCCGGAGCCCCCGGCTCCCGCAGGCTCCCCCGGCTCGACGGGGCCGCCGGGCTCGCCGGGCCCACCGGGCTCTCCCAGGGCAGGGCCTTCGGGGGCGTCGGGGGCCTCGACGGCGGCCGTGGCCTCGCCGCCGGAAGGGGCCGCGTCGTCGTGGTCGGCGGAACCGTCTGTGCCCTCGCCGGGCAGAGGGAGCTTCGTCATAGCCGCACCAGCCTAGAGGTCCGCGCCGACAACCCCGCCCGGCGCGGCGGCGCGACCCCCTGCCGCGGGGCGACGACGAGCCCGGTCCGCCGCGCCGCGTGCGCCCCCGCCGCGGGCGGTCGGGGGTTCACCGCGCGCCGAGCGGTGCGGTGGGGACGGCCAGCGGATTCGGAACGGTGCCGTGCACGGCGGCGTGCGGGCGGGTCGGGCGGTCGCGGTAGCCGTCGAGCCGGAGCCGGTTGCGGTTGAGGCAGAGTCGCTCGATGCGCGGTGTGAGCAGGTCGAAGAGCGCGTGGCGTTCCGCGAGTTCGGGGAAGCGGGCCTGCTCGGCGCGGATCCGCTCGCGCACCAGCGCCCAGAAGGCGCCCTCCGGGAGCCCGCAGCCGTCCTCCAGCAGCCACGCGAGGTAGCGGAAGACCCCCACGAACAGCCCGGAATGCAGGAACTGGCAGAGGTAGTCCGGCGGTTCGCGCAGCAGCACGGCCCTGACGTCGGCCGGCATGCCGTCCAGTTCGGCCAGCGGGACGGAGCTGACGTTGACGTCGTCCACGAAGTCCTTGACGGCCAGCCGGACCGGCACGTCACGCGCGTTGAAAACGACGATCGCGTTCTCGCCGTGCGGGGAGAAGACCGTCCCGTAGCGGTAGAGGAAGTGCAGCAGCGGCGGGAGCAGCGCGCCCAGCAGCCGTTCGGTCCAGGCCCGCGGCCGCAGTCCGGAGCGGGCGATCAGCTCGGCGACCAGCGGGCGGCCGGTGGTGTCGGTCTGCAGCAGCGCGGCGAGGGTGCGCGGGCGCTCGTCCGGGTCGAGGTGGTCGGCGAGCGGTTCGCGCCAGATCGCGCCGAGGAGTTCCCGGTACTGGTAGGGCACGTCCGGGATTGATTCCAACAACGCGTGGCGGACGGTGACGGAGGCCGTCTCGCCGAGCAGCACCACCCGGCAGACGTCCCGCAGGTACGGATCGCCGTCCCGCAGTCCGCGGACCCAGGCGGTGACGGCCGGGGCCGCCAGCGTGCGCTCGGTCGGCAGGCCGCGCCAGACCAGGGTGTTCAGCACCGACAGCGGCAGTTTGACGGTCCGCCGGCCCGGCCGGCTGCGGTTGAGGAAGGTGCGCACGGACTGCTGGGCGGCGCGCAGGTCGGGGTCGGCGCCCAGCGGGACGATCAGGTCCGCGGCGATCTGCGGGGCGAACAGCGGCAGGATCGTCTCGTCCCACTGCCAGGGGTGGACCGGGAGCCAGAGGTAGGCCCCGGGCTCGCGCCCGCGCTCCCGGATCGCGGAGCGGAACGCCTCGCGGGTCGGCGGGTCCAGCTCCTCCGCGTAGAGCCGGTCCGCGTCCAGGCCGGGGACCGAGCGGTAGGCGGCGAGGTCGCGGTGGACCGCGATCCAGGGGAGACGCAGCGGCCTGCGCGCCTCCGGGGCGTAACGGGCGGCGTCGGGCGCCGAGAAGCCGATCCGGCCCTTGTTGGGCACGATCCACGGGTGGCCGGTCTGGTACCCCTCCAGGTCGGCGTAGTCCAGGTCGGCGAGTTCCTTGGCGCTCGGGCAGCGGGCGTCCAGGGAGACGTCGGCGAGCAGCGTGGCGGTGAGCTCGCGGACCAGGTGGCCGGCGGTGTCGCCGGAGGCCGGGCGTTCGTCCTGCTCCGGCCCCGCGACCAGGGCCAGCGGGTCGGTCGCGGGAACCCCGTGGCGGGTCACCGAGCCGGGGCTGATCCGCCAGCTGCCGTAGGCGCCGCGGCGGGCGAGGAAGCGGTAGGGCCCGACGCGGTAGGCCTGTTCGGGGGCTGCTCCGGGGACCGGCGGAGGGGCGGCGGCCAGCGTGGCGGCTGCGGGCGCGGTGGCTGCCTGCGCGGCGGAGGCCGGTTCGGCGGCGGCATCCGGCGGGTAGGCCTCGGCGGCCCTCGCTGCGGCCGGGCCGGGCACGGGCCGCGGCCCGGCTTCCTGGCGGGCGCCCGAGCACCGGTCCGGCCGGGGATCCGGCTCGGGATCCGGCTCGGGGCGGAGGATCTCCTCGTAGCTGAACTCCGAGAGCGACTTCTCCAGCAGCCGCCGGGAGGCACGGGTCCAGGCGGCGGCGTCCAGCCCGGGCGGCCGGTACAGCCCGGGCGCGTCGTCCCGGTCCGGGAGCCTGGGGACGGGGACGACGGCGGTGCCCGGAGCGGTCGGGGAGGCGGCGGGCGGAGCGGTGGCGGGCGGAGCGGTGGCGGCGGGCGCGCCGGGGGCGGGGTCCGCGGGGTGCGGGCCGCCGGATGGTCCGGAGGCGGGGTCGCCGTCCGCGGGGTTCGGGCCCTGGGGCTGGTCGGCGGCTCGATCAGCTGCATGCCGCACGGGGGTCCTCCTCGGAGTCGGGGCGTCGTCGGATCGTGGAGCGGGCCGAGTTGTCAGTGGCGGGTGGCACAGTGTCGGACAGCGGAGAGGGCACGGGCCCGAACGTGGTGAACGCGGTGCGCGAAGGGAGGCGGTGCACGGTGCGTCCGGCGACGGAGTTGAGGATGACGGCCGCGCGGTACGCCCCCAGGCCGAGGTCGGGGGTTCCGACGCCGTGCGTGTGGAGCTCGGCGTTCTGGACGTACAGCCGTCCGCCGATATCCGGCCGCAGCGCCACCCGGTGCTCCAGGTCGACCTGGTAGCGCCCCTGCTCGTCCCAGTCGATCAGCTCGGCCAGCGGCTCCAGCAGCGCGGGCCGGCGCGCCGCGTAGCCGGTGGCCAGCACGATCGCGTCGGTGTGCACGGTGTAGTCGCGGCCGGTCTCCTGGTGGCGGCAGTCGAGCCGCAGCGCACCTCCGGATGGGGCCGTCCGCGCCGAACGGACGGCCGTGCCGGGCGAGATGACGATCTCCGTGGTGCGGTCCGGGCCGCCCCCGATCGACCGCTGGTAGAGCTCGTCGTGGATCTCGGCGAGGGTCTCGGCGCTGGCGGCCTTGTAGAGCTGCGCCTGACGTGGGATCAGCTCGTCGCGGCGGGCGGCGGGGAGGTGGTGGAAGTAGCGCGTGTAGTCCGGGGTGAAGTGCTCCAGGCCGAGCTTGGAGTACTCCATGGGCGCGAAGGCGGCGGAGCGGGTGAGCCAGCGCAGCCTGCGGCGGCGTCCGCTTCCCGCTCCTCCGGCCCCTGCCTCGGCCCCGGCCGGGCGGTGGCGGCGGAGCAGGTCGAGGAAGACCTCGGCGCCGGACTGCCCCGAGCCCAGGACAGTGACGTCGGCGGCGGTCTCCAGGCCGGCGCGCCGGTGCAGGTACTCGCCTGCGTGCCAGACCCGGGGGTGCCCGTCCAGCCCGGCGAACGCCTCGGGGACGACCGGCTCGGTGCCGACGCCGAGGACGAGGTTGCGCGTGCGCACGTAGCGGACGGGGCCGTCCGGCTCGCCCTGTCCGCCGGACGGACGCAGCGCGACGGTGAAGGTGGCGCCGTCGGGGGCGGCCTCCACGGAGGTGGCGGTCCAGCCGAAGCGGCAGTGCGGGAGCCGTTCGGCGACCCAGCGGCAGTAGTGGTCGTACTCGGCGCGAGGGAGGTGGAAGCGCTCGGAGAAGTAGAAGGGGAACAGCCGGTCGTGGGCCCGCAGATAGGCCAGGAAGGACCAGCGGCTGGTCGGGTCCACCAGGGAGACCAGGTCGGCCAGGAACGGCACCTGCATGCGGGCGCCCTCGACCAGCAGGCCGTGGTGCCAGCGGAACTCCGGTTTGCTGTCGATGAAGAGCGTGCGCAGACCGGGCTCCGCGTCGGCGAGCGCCGCGAGCGAGAGGTTGAACGGGCCGATGCCGACTCCGACCAGGTCGTACGGCTCGCCGTCCGGCGCCGGGCGGCCGGCGCCGGATCCGGGCGCCGGGACTCGTCCCGGGGCGGAGCCGCCGGGCGCGGCGGAGAGGGGTACCGGAATGGCGTCGGGCATGGAGGGGTCCTAGCGGTGCGGGGATCGTTCGGAACAGGAGCCGCGTCCGGAAAGGAGGCGGCGGGCGGGCCGGCGGGGCGCGGCCTCAGCCGGCCGTGCCCGGGCGGTCGCGGATCATCAGCGCGGCGCGCTTGTCCGGGAGTTCGAGCTCGGCGGCGAAGCGGAAGCCGGCCTTGCCGAAGGCCCGGAGGGACGGCAGGTTGCGGACGTCCGGCTCGGCGACGACGCGCCGGGTGCGCGGGCGCCGGTGCAGCGCGCGCTCGGCGACCGCCGCGAGCAGCCGGCTCCCGAGGCCGCGCCCCCGGAAACGCTCGGGTCCGAGCAGCAGGTGCACGCCGGTGTCGTGCGGAAGGGAGGGGTAGTGCAGGGCGAGGCGGTCGAGGTCGGCGCGGTAGAGCTCCCAGTAGCTCATCGGCGTGCCGTCGAGCAGCCCGAGGCACGGCACGCTGCGGCCGTCGCCGTCGAGTTGTGCCCGGATGTGCTGCTCGGTGAGCCGTGCCGGACCGGCCAGCTCCCAGAAGGCCGCCACCACGGGGTCGTTCATCCACGCCGCCACCAGCTCCAGGTCGCGGGGCAGCCGGACGGGCCGGAGGCGGAACTCGCCGAACGGCGTCGGCATCGCACCCCAGTGCGCGACGCCGTCCAGCAGGTCCGCCGGGGCGGAGGAGGCGCGGCGCTGCCGGTGGATCCGGCTTCCGGCCGGGACGGCGGGCGCGAGCGGAAGCCGGGGCTCGGTCGGGGGCTCGGTCGGGGGCGCGGCCGGGGCCGGCGCGCTGCCGAGGGCCGGGACGCCGGGTTCACCGTGCGGACGGGGACCGGGTTGCGACGCGAGGTCCTGGTGAGGCCGAGAGATCATCGGTTGGCACCCCCGCCGCTGCGCACCTGTCCGCCGTGGTGCCGGGTGGGCGCACCCGGCGACCCGGGCGTCCCCGCCACCCCCGGCGGGCACGGTCCTCCCCCGGCGTCCGCCGCGCCCGCCACGGGGTTGCGCACGCTGACGTACACCGACTGCGTGGCCACCGGCCCGACCAGTTCGTCCAGCCCGTGCACGCGGGTGAGCAGGTTGGCCTTGCAGCGCAGCGGGCCGCCGTCCAGCAGCAGTGCGGGCAGGGCGGATCCGGTGCTGCGGGCGGCCGTCCCCAGGAACCTGCGCAGGGCCGCCAGCAGCACCTCCTCGTCCGCGAGCCCTTGCGAGCCCAACGCGCCGACCAGCCCGAGGATGTGGTTGATGCCCAGGTAGTAGGCGAAGCGCTCGTCGGCGATCTCGTCCGGGACGAAGGTGTCGCTCTCGCGCCCGACGCCGGGCAGCAGTGCGTCGAGTTCCGCGGCGTGCGAGGCGCGGAAGTAGTAGCCCTGGTTGTCGCGGTAGCGCCCGCCCGCGGGCCAGCCGTCCGCGTCGATGAGCACCAGGGTGTTCTGCTGGTGCGCCTCCAGGGCGATGCCCGCGCGGCCGTCCAGCCAGAGCATCGGCAGCACCACGCGGTCGAGGTAGCGCAGGAACCACTCGACGGCGACGGCTCCGGCCGGCCGGGCGCTGCGGCGGGCGAGCGCGCCGATGAGCCCGCCGAGCCGCGAGGGCGCCGGGCGCCCGCCGACCGCCGTCGTGCCGTTCCCCCGGTCGCGCACGGATCCGACGGTAGCCGCCCCGGCCGGATCCTCCCAGGGCCGCTCGGCGACCAGTCCCGCGAGGCACAGGGTGCGGTCGTGCGGGCCGAAGGCGTTGTCCCGCAGCACGACGTCCAGCCCGCGCAGGCCGGGGACGTCCACGGCCAGCCACGCCGGATCCCGGACGATGTCGAACCCGCCGGTGCCGAGCTCGTGTTGGGCGGCGCGCCAGCGGTCGGCCAGTCCGGCCGCGAGCAGCCGGTGCACCTCCGTCCCGCGCAGCAGCTCCTTGCGCAGGTTCTCGCGGCGGGAGTTGGTGATCCGCACTCCGAGCGAGAGCTTCAGCATGAACGGCGCGCCCGGCTGGTGCACCGTGCGGAGCGAAGAGGTGGGATACCACGGCTCCGATTCCCGGCACGGCCCGAGATCCAGCAGCGCGCCGGTCTCGATCAGGGCGGCCACCTCCGGACGCTGCGTCACCTCCCGGGCCTGCCACGGGTGGACGGGAAGCAGCACGCGGCCGGCCGGCAGCGCCTGTCCGCGCAGCCCGCCGAGCAGGATGTCGGCGGGCCGGTCCAAGGCCGAGTCCTGCGCGGCGAGTTCCTCGTCCACGGCGAACCAGTGCGGGTGGAAGGCACCGCGCAGCTCGGGCGAGAAGGCCGCGGCGGCCGGCGAGTCCGGGTCGCCCAGCCCCTCGCGGGACTTGGGCGTGGGATGGAAGGGGTGCCCGAGCAGTAGCGCCTGCTCGGCATCCAGGAACGCGCTGGTACCGGGCGGCGGCTCCGGGCAGGACCGGCGTGCGGCGATGTGCAGGGCCACCCGGCGCACCGAGTCCGCGACGCGCCCGGCGAGGTCGGCGCTGCCGGCGCACCCCCGCGCCGCGGGCGCGGCGTCCGTCGCGACCGCGCCCTCCGCCGCCGAGCCTTCCGGTGAGACACGCTCGGCCGTCGCACGCTCATCCGACGCGCCCCGACCGGACGCGCGCCCGTCCGACGCACGCCCCGCCGGCGCGAGTTCCGCCGCGCGGGCGGACAGCAGCGCGGCCAGGGCGACCGCGTCCACACTCCGCCCGGTCGCGGGACCGTCCCCGCCGACGGCGAAGCCCGCACCCGCCTCGCCCGCCTCGCCCACCGAGGCGACCAGCCGGGGCCGGCCGAAGCGGTGCCAGCCCGAGGGAGACCAGTAGCGGACCGGCACGGCCAGGTCGATCCCTCCGCCGAGCACGATCCGGAACGGCTCGCCGGGCGCCGGCGGGAGGGCGTCGGTCTCGCGGGCCCAGCAGCGCAGCAGGCATTCGGAGGCGGCGGCGTCCGCGGCCACCGCTGGGTCCGGGCCGAGCAGCGGGTCCGGGCCGCACCACGGCTCCGGGTCGCACGTCCGCTCCCGCGTCCCCCGCTCCGCCGCGACTTCCTGATGCGGGATGCTCACCGCTGTCCCCCTTCGCTGGACCCGTTCGCTGTCTGCCACCACGTCCCGCCGGAGCCCTCGTGGACCGCCGCCCGCATCTCGGCCTCCACGGCCTCGCCCGCCGCCACGACCCGCGCCAGCAGCGCGTCCACGGTGGACGGCGTAGCCTGCGGGTTGAGCAGCGTGAGCTTGAGCCGCACGCTCCCCGCCCCCTCGCCGTATTCGGTGCGGCCGACGACGGCCGTACCCTGGTCGAGCAGCCTCCGCCGCAGCTCGGCGTTGACCGCGTCGTCGTCGGCGGGGCGGCCGGAGGCGGTGCGGTAGCGGAAGAGGACGCTGGTCAGGACCGGGTCGGCGGTCAGTTCCAGGCGCCGGTCGGCGGCGATCCGCGCGGCGGCGAAGCGGGCCAGGTCGTGGCAGCGGTCGACCAGTGCCCCGAGTCCGGCGCGGCCGAGCGCCGCCATGGTGACCGCGACCTTGAGCGCGTCCGGACGCCGGGTGGTGCGCAGCGAGCGGCCGAGCAGCGAGCGGTAGCCGGCGTCTTCGTCGTCCCGCGGGTTGAGGTACGCGGCACGATGCTCCAGCGGCGCGAGGGTGCGTGCGTCCCGCACCAGGAAGACGCCGGCGGCCACCGGCTGCCAGCCCAGCTTGTGCAGGTCGAGTCCGACGGTGTCGGCCCGGTCGAGCCCGTCGAGCAGTGGGGCGAGCCGGCGCGAGAACAGCGCGCCCCCGCCGTAGGCGGCGTCGACGTGCAGCCGGACCCCGTGCGCGGCGGTGATCTCGGCGATCCGCCGCAGCGGGTCGATCGCGCCGAGGTCGGTGGTGCCCGCGGTGGCGGCCACGCAGATCACCACCTCGCCCCTGGCCTCGGCGGCGGCCAGCGCGGCGTCCAGCGCCACCGGGTCCATCCGGCCCGCGGCGTCCACCGCGACCGTCACCACCGCGCTGCTGCCGAGGCCGAGTTGGGCGGCCGACCGGGCGAAGGAGAAGTGCGCGGCGGCCGAGCACAGGATCCGGAGCCGGCCGGCGGCGGCCGGCGGGATGCCCTGCGCCGCCGGATCGGGGATGCCGAACCGCTCGGCGAGCGCGGCGTCCCGGGCCAGCAGCAGGCCCATCAGGTTGGACTCGGTACCGCCGGTGGTCATGACGCCGCTCGCGCGCGGCCCCTCACCGCGGCCGTCCGGGTCGAAGCCGACCAGCCCCGCCAGCGTCCGGATCACCGCCGGCTCGATCTCGGTCCCGCCGGGCGCCTGGTCCCAGGAGTCGAGGGAGGGGTTGAGCGCGCTCACGGCGAGATCGGCGGCCGCCGCCACGGCCAGCGGCGGACAGTGCAGATGCGCCGCGCAGGCGGGGTCGGCCGGATCCGCGGCGGTCTCGGCGAAGGCGGTGAGCAACCGCTCCGGCGCGGCCGGGTCACCGTGCTCGGGCAGCAGCGCCTCGGGCGCCAGCAGCGGCTCCAGCGACCGCCGCACTCCCTCCGGCCCGCCGCCGGGAAGCGGGCCGCCGCGCCGGAGCGCCCCCGCGCGCAGGGCCTGGACTGCCGAGGCGGCGTAACGGGCGAGCAGATCCGCGGCCTCCTCCCCACCGGCGACGCCGGCACCGCCGACTCCGCCGGCGTTCGCCGGTCCGGTCCCCGCCAGCCCCGCGGCCTCCGGCACCGGCCCGGCACCACCGCCGTCCCTCGCGGGGCCCGCCGTCGCGGTGGCCCTCGCGGCGGCACCCTCCGAATCCTCTGACCGCGGGCTCCCCCCGGCAGCCGAGGGCCCGGTGTGGACCGGTTGCACCGCCGGGGCCAGCCACGGTGCCTCGGCTGAGGGATCCCAGCCGAGCGCGCCGGAAGAAGATCCGGCCGCAGACCTCCGCGATCCCGGCCCGGCGACCGGTTCGGCACCGTGCGGGCCGGCACCGTGCGGGTGGGCACCGTGCGGGTGGGCACCCCGCAGGCCGGTTCCGGGCGCGCGGCCCGCGCCGTCCGGGAGCACCTCCGCCCGCACGGACCGCTCCGGTGCCCGGGCGTCCTCGCCCGGCCCCCTGCCCGGGGCGGCGCCCACGCGCGACGCGGAAGACGCCAGGACGGTGCCCGCGAGGACGAGGCGACGGGCAGCCGCGCGACTCCCGGCGAAGACCGGCGCCGCTTCGCGCTCGGCATCGGCCTGGCATGCCCAGGACTCCCGGCGGTTCCCGGCCGAGGGCCAGGCGTCGCCGGGCACGGGCGCCGGGCCGTATGCCTCGGGCCGGAGGCGCGCCGGGCGCGGGCCCGGATCGCGCGCGCCCACGACGCCCCCGAGCAGCGCCCCCGCCGACTCCGCGCTCCACGGCTCGCCGGTCACCGGAACGCCGCTCCCCGCGGCCCCGGCGCGGGCCCCGCCCCGGGCAACCGGGTCCGCGGAGCCGCGCAGGCACCGCCGCGCGGCCCCTCTCCCCGCACCCGCGCCCGTCACTCCGCACCTCCGGCCCACTCGCCGTGTCCGCCCCTGGCGTCCGAGCCGCTCCACTCGGCCGGCGCGGTGTGCTCGTGTGCGTGCTCCGCCGCGTCCAGCGCGTCGTCCAGCCGCTCCAGCACCGCCTCCGCCTCGGCGTCCGTCATGGTGAGCGGGGGCAGGAGGCGGACCACGCTGCCGTGTCGCCCGCCGAGTTCGAGCATCAGCCCGCGCCGCAGGGCCGCCTGCTGCACCGCGCGCGCGAGACCGGGCGCCGCCGCGGGTGGATCAGGGCGCCGGGCCCCGGCGTCCGGCCCGCGCAGCCACGCCTCGAGCCCTGCGGCCTCGGCCGCGGGCGCGGCGGCGGCCGGATCGGCCGGGCGATCCGCGGCAGGTTCCGTCCCGCCGGCGGGCTCGACGATCTCCAGCCCCAGCATCAGCCCGCGTCCGCGCGCCTGCCCCACGCAGCCGTGCCGGTCCGCCAGCGCCCGCAGTCCGCGCAGCATGCGCTCACCGGCCTCGGCGGCCCGCAGGTGGAGGGCGTTCTCGCGGACGAAGCGGAGGGTCGCGGCGCCCGCGGCCATCGCCAGCTGGTCACCGCGGAAGGTCCCGGCGTGCGCGCCCGGGGACCACCGGTCGAGATCCTCGCGGTAGACGACGGCCGCGAGCGGCAGGCTGCCGCCGACCGCCTTGGAGACCACCATGACGTCCGGGACGACCCCGCTGTGCTGGACGCCCCAGAAGGCGCCGGTGCGGCCCACGCCGGTCTGCACCTCGTCGGCGATCAGCGGGATCCCGCGTGCCTCCGTGATGGCCCGCATCGCGCGCAGCCAGGCGTCCGGCGCGGGGATCACGCCGCCCTCGCCCTGCACCGGCTCCAGCAGCATCCCGGCGACCGGCGGCACGCCCCCGCGCGGATCGTCGAGCAGGGCGCGGGTCCAGCGCGCCGCGAGCCGGGCGCCCTCCTCGCCGCCCACTCCGAACGGGCAGCGGTAGTCGTAGGGGTAGGGCAGCCGGACCACGGCGTCGGCCGCGCCCGCGCCGCCGACCCTGGCCGCCCCGCTCTCTCCGGAGGCGGCGAGGGCGCCCGCCGTCATGCCGTGGTAGCCGCCGGTGAAGGCCAGCAGGCCCGGGCGCCCGGTGGCGGTGCGCACCAGCTTGATCGCGGCCTCGACCGCGTCGGTCCCGGCCGGCCCGCAGAACTGCACCCGGACCCCGCGGCGCACGAACGCCTCGGGCAGGCAGGCGAACAACTCGGTGGTGAAGGTGTCCTTGAGCGGGGTGGCCAGGTCGAGTGCGTGCAGGGGCGCGCCGGAATCCAGCGCGCGCCGGACGGCCTCCACGACGACGGGGTGGTTGTGGCCGAGGGCGAGCGTTCCGGCGCCGGCCAGGCAGTCCAGGTAGCGGCGGCCGTCGGCGCCCTCGACCGTCATCCCGTGCGCCCGGACCGGGACGACGGGCAGCGAACGGGCGTAGGTGCGGGCGGCGGACTCGCGGGCGGACTGACGGTGCAGGACCGCCTCCGGTGAGGCGTCGCCCTCGGCACGGGCGGCCGGCGCCGCGGGACGCGGTGCGGGCGGGGTCGGCGCGGCGATGGACACAGCCTGGTACCTCCTGAGCGGGACCGGTCGGGCGGCCGGCCGGTCGGGCGGCCGCGCGCTCGCCGGAGCACGGGGCCCCGGGTCGCGGGCGGGCAGGGCACGGATCAGGGCGCAACTGATGGACTGACGGAGCCGGAGGGGCGGGCGGAGCGGATCACGTCCCGTGGAGGGCGGTGGGGAGCGGATCCAGAAGAAGTAAGGCAAGCCTTACCTTGGCCATGATCCGACCGCAACCCCTTCGTCATCCGATCGGGTGAAATCCATGCCGGGAACCCACCCACGGGAGTGAGCCTCAGCCGGACCGTGGCACCGACCGACCAACGAGCGAACCGGCGCGCAATCACGCCTCCGCGCCGCACCGCCCCGCACAGGGCCTAACTTTCAGCGCTTTCCCGACGCGGCGAGCCCAGCCGTGCTAATGCGGTCCCATGCCCTCGGCGAGGAACACGACCCGCCCTGACAACGGCGAACGGCCCGCCACCGGAGATCCGGTGACGGGCCGTCAGGGCCTGTCCGACACTGTCCCCGCACTCGGGGTCAGCGGGCTCAGAGCTCATCGAGCGCGGAGCCCCGTCAGGGAGTCCATGGCTCAGCCCGACGCTCCCGCGCCCGCCGCGGCGACCGCGAACGCGCCCAGCTCGCCCGCGAGTTCCGCCCGCACCCGGGCGCGCAGCAGCGTGCCCTCGGCGGTGTGGTCCTCGGCGAGGATCTCGCCCTCCGCATGCACCCGGGAGACCAGGTCGCCCCTGGTGTACGGCAGGAGCGCCTGCACCTCGACGTCCGGGCGCGGCAGTTCGTCCTCGACGAGCTTGAGCAGCTCGTCCATGCCCTGCCCGGTCCGCGCCGAGACGACCACGACGTGCGGCTCGCGGCGCAGCAGCCGCTGGAGGACCAGCGGGTCGGCCGCGTCGGCCTTGTTCACGACCACGATCTCCGGCACGTCGCCCGCGCCCACCTCGGAGAAGACCTCCCGCACGGCGGAGAGCTGGGCCTCCGGGTCCGGGTGCGAGCCGTCGACCACGTGCAGGACCAGATCGGCGTCGGCGACCTCCTCCATGGTCGAGCGGAAGGCCTCGACCAGGTGGTGCGGCAGATGCCGCACGAAGCCGACGGTGTCGGCGAGCGTGTAGACCCGGCCGCCGGGGGTGGTGGCGCGCCGGACCGTCGGGTCCAGGGTGGCGAACAGCGCGTTCTCCACCAGCACGCCGGCCCCGGTGAGCCGGTTGAGCAGCGAGGACTTGCCCGCGTTGGTGTAGCCGGCGATGGCGACGGAGGGTACGGCGTTGCGCCGGCGCTCCTGCCGCTTGGTCTCGCGGCCCTTCTTCATGTCGGCGATCTCGCGGCGGAGCTTCGCCATCTTCTCGCGGATGCGCCGCCGGTCGGTCTCGATCTTGGTCTCACCGGGACCGCGGGTGGCCATGCCGCCGCCGGAGGTGCCGGAGCCACCGCCACCCATCTGCCGGGACAGCGACTGGCCCCAACCGCGCAGGCGCGGCAGCATGTACTGCATCTGCGCCAGCGAGACCTGCGCCTTGCCCTCACGGGACTTGGCGTGCTGCGCGAAGATGTCGAGGATCAGCGCGGTGCGGTCGACGACCTTCACCTTGACGACGTCCTCGAGGTGGATCAGCTGGCCGGGGGTGAGCTCTCCGTCGCACACGACGGTGTCGGCGCCGGTCGCGAGCACGATCTCGCGCAGCTCCTCGGCCTTGCCCGAGCCGATGTAGGTCGCGGGGTCCGGCCGGTCGCGGCGCTGGATGACGCCGTCCAGGACCAGGGATCCCGCGGTCTCGGCCAGCGCGGCCAGCTCGGCGAGGGAGTTCTCGGCCTCCTCGGCCGTGCCGTCGGTCCAGACGCCCACCAGCACCACGCGCTCCAGACGCAGCTGCCGGTACTCGACCTCGGTGACGTCCTCGAGCTCGGTGGACAGCCCCGCGACACGGCGCAGGGCCGCGCGGTCGGTGCGGTCGTACTGCTCGCCGTCGTAGATCGCGCCGGAGCCCTCCAGAGCCTCGTCGACTCCCGCGAGGGCCTCCTCCATCAGGGCTTCCGCCCGCAGGCCCGCCGTGCGGCGGCGGTTCTCGCGCTGGTCGGAGGTAGGAGTGGTCATAGTGTCCTTTGCTGTCGGCGGGACGCCCGGCCGTCCGCCACGCATCCCTCACACATCAGGGGAGAACGCCGCAGACCGCCCGCGGATTCCCACCGCCACCGATGGTCGCACGCGGGGCACCGCCCGGTCACTCCCGTTTCCCCCACCGATCGCCGTGTCCCCGGGACGGCCCGGCTCTGCCGTCTCCCCCGCCGCTCGCGCGTCCCCCGCCCGGTGCGCGCGGTAGACGTCGTACACGCCGGGGACCCGCATCATCGCGCGCATCAGCTCGGGCAGCGCCCCGGCGCCCGGCAGCGCCACCGTGTAGGTGTGCCGGACCCGCAGCTCGCGCGGCGGCTCGACGACGGCGGAGAGGATGTCGACCCCGGCGCCGGACATCGCGTCGGTGAGCTCGGCGATCAGCCGGGGGCGGCCCAGCGCCTCGACGTTCACGGTCGCGCGATAGGCGGCGGGCGCGTCCGTGCGCTCCCCCGGCTCGCGCCAGCCGGCGCCGAGGGGCTTCCGGCCACCGCTCAGCATCCCGGCGGCCACCGGGCAGTCGGCGCGGTGCGCGGCGACCGCTCCGCCCCGGATCGCGAACCCCACCAGCGCGTCCGGCGGCACCGGCGTACAGCAGCGGGCGAGCCGCACGGGCGCGTGCGGGCGGCCCGGGACGCTGATCATCTCCCCGGCGGAGCGGGGGCCCGCAGCGGAACCCGACCCGGCACCGGCGCCGCCCGTCCTCCCGACGGGCGAGCGGCGGCCGGGACGGAGGACCGCGCCGCCGGTAGGAGCGCCCGCGCGGCCGCCGGAGTCCGCGCCGCCACGGGAGTCCCTGTCAGGGCCGGCATCGCCGCCGGAGACGGCGGCTGCTCCCCCGCCGCCGGCCCCCGGGCCCGTCACCGCCGCGGTCGGCACGCCGCCGGGGCCGCCGGCCGGTTCCCCTGACACCTGGGCCGCGCCCCCTCGGGAGCCCTCGCCGGGAGCGGGGGCCGCACCGCGGCCGATGACGGCGGCTGCTCCGCCGTCATCGGCCGCCTCGGGTCCCTCCGCCGCCACGGCCGGCCGGCCGCCGGGGACGGCGTCGGCGCCATCGCCCCCGGGAACGCCTCCCGCGGCGTCGGCGCCCCCGGTCCGGCCCGCAGGACCGGCGGCGCCGGGCGCCCGCCCGTACCCCCGCTCCGGGGCGGGTTCCGGCGCGGACCCTCGGCCGGGCTCCGGCCTCGCCTCGCGACCGAGCCCCGGCTCCCGCTCCGGCTCGGCCCGGGGGCGGGAGCCGGCCGCCGGCCGGTCGCGCAGGAACCAGCGCTCGATCGCCATCCGGGCGAGCGGCGTCCGGGCATGCCGGAGCCAGCTCCGCGACGGTCCGCTGGGCTCCCCCCGGCCCGGCTCGGTGAGCACCTCGACCACGTCGCCCTCGGCGGGCCGGGTGGAGAGCGCCACCAGTCGCCCGTTGATCCGGGCGCCGATACATCGGTGCCCGATCTCCTCGCCGAGCGCGTAGGCGAAGTCCACGCAGTCGGCGCCGGACGGCAGATCGACGGCGCGGCCGTGCGGGGTGAAGACGGTGACGTCCTGGTCGCCGGAGAGGTCCTCGGTCAGGCGGGACCAGAAGGTGTCCGGGTCCGGCGTCCGGCGCTGCCATTCCAGCAGGCGCTCGAGCCAACCCGGGCGGGCCGGGTCGGTCCGGTCCAGCTCGTCCTCCTCGCCCCCGCCGGACTCCCCGCCGGATGCCGAGCCGCCGGATGCCGAGCCCGCGGAGGCCGAGCCGGCGCGCATCGGCACCGCGTCCAGCGCCACGACCCCGTACTCGGCGACCTCGTGCATCCGCGCGCTGCGGACCAGCACCTCGACCGTGCCGGCGCCGTCGCCGAGCGCCACGGCGGTGTGCAGCGACTGGTAGAGGTTGAACTTGGGCGCCGCGATGAAGTCCCGGAATTCGCCCGGCACCGGCGACCAGCAGGTGTGCAGCTCGCCGAGGACCGCGTAGCAGTCGGCGCTCTCCTCGGCGACGACCAGCACCCGGGCCAGGTCGCCCGGCCCCAGCTCGCCGCCGGCTCCGCGCGCCAGCCGCACCCGGTGCACCGAGACCACGTGGCGCGGGCGCACCTCCACCTCGGCCGGGATCCGCGCCTCCCGCAGCTGGCGCCTCAGCCGCGCGGCGAAGGCCGCCAGCACCTCGGGCGCCTGCGCGGGCCGCGGCGGCGCCCCCACCCGCGCCGCGTCGCCCGCCGCGTCCGCCGCGGCGGCACCGAGGCCCCCGGCGGGCCGGCCCGCGGCGCGTTCCAGCAGCGCGCGGGTCTGGGCGTACTCCTGCGGGTGGAGGGTGGCGAAGACCAGGTCCTCCAGCTCCGTCTTGACCACCTGGATGCCGAGCCGCTCGGCGAGCGGGATCAGCACGTCCCTGGTGACCGTGGCGATCCGGATCTGGCTGGCCGGCTTCATATGGCGCAGCGTCCGCATGTTGTGCAGCCGGTCGGCGAGTTTGATCACCATGACCCGCACGTCGTCGCCGGTGGCGACGAGCATCTTGCGGAAGGTCTCCGCCTCGGCCGCCGCGCCGAAGTCGACCTTCTCCAACTTCGTGACGCCGTCGACCAGGTAGGCCACCTCAGGGCCGAAGGACTCGCGGACCTGAGTGAGCGTCATCTCCGTGTCCTCGACCGTGTCGTGGAGCAGGGAGGCGACCAGGGTCGTGGTGCCGGCGCCGAGTTGGGCCAGGATCATGGTGACGGCGAGCGGGTGGGTGATGAACGGCTCGCCGCTCTTGCGCTTCTGGCCGCGGTGCGAGGCCTCGGCGACCTGGTAGGCGCGGCCGAGCAGGGCGACGTCCGCGCGCCCCACCTCGGGGTGGCGCGCCCGATGCGCGCGCACCACCGGTTCGAGGGCGTCCGGGAGTTGGGGGCGGCTGCCGCCGGAGATCAGCGCGGCGATCCCGCGCCGCGCCCCCCGCGCCCGCCCGCTCGCGGCAGAAGCGGCAGGGGCGGCGGCAGCGTGGGCACCGGGAGGGGCGGCTGCCGCGCCGGGCTGCGGCGCCTGCCGCGCGGGCGCGCCCACGCCGCCCCCCGGCGCTGCCGGAACCGGCAGCGGCACTGCACCGGCTTCGCTGTTCATGTGCACCTCCGGCCCTCGGGCTTGCGGCGCCCGCGTGCTTCGGGCACGCGCGGCGCTCGCCCGGCTCCCCTGCTGCACCGAGCCCACCACGGAGCGTGCCGTGGCACATGCTCAGCGTATCGAGGACTACCCGAACGAGGGACGGGTGGACGGTGACGCACGGTGAGGCGAGTCGGGTGCCTGCAGCCGTGCCGGGGGCCCGCCCGGCCTTCGCGCGCGGGCCTTCGACCGCCGGCGGGCGATCTTCCGTCCGCGCTCCGGCCTGCGGCTCCGGGGGTGCCTCAGGCGGCGGCGAGCCACTCCGGGGCGAGTTCCCCCTCGGCGACGATCTCCGCCGGGCCGGTCATCTCGATCCGCCCGTCCGGGTGCTCCGTGATCGTCAACCGGCCACCGGGAACATCCACCGTGTAGGTGACCGGGGTGCCGGTGGCGGCCGGGTCGACGCCGTCCCGGCGGGCCGCGGCGACCATCACGGCGCAGGCGCCGGTGCCGCAGGAGCGGGTCTCGCCCGAGCCGCGCTCGTGCACCCGGAGGGCGACGTGCCGGGACCCGCGGTCGACCACGAACTCGACGTTGACACCCTCGGGGTAGGCGGAGGCGGGGCTCACCCGCGGGGCGGCGGTGAGCTCCCCGGCGTGCGCCAGGTCCTCGACGAACGCGACGGCGTGCGGGTTGCCCATGTCGACCTTGCGGGCCGGCCAGTGGCGCTCGCCGATGGCGACCTCGATCCCGGAGGAGTCCGGCAGCGCGGCGCGGCCCATGTCGACGGTGATCTCGCCGGGCCCCTGCGGGCCGTCCTTCGCCACGTGCGCCCGCCGGACGCCCGCGCGGGTGGCGATGGCGAGGTCACCCGGCTCGGCGAGCCCGGCGCGGACCAGGTACCGGGCGAAGACCCGCACGCCGTTGCCGCACATCTCGGCGATGCTGCCGTCGGCGTTGCGGTAGTCCATGAACCACTCCGCCTCGGCGGCGAGCGCCGCGGCCTCCGGGTGCGCGGCGGAGCGGACGACGCGCAGCAGCCCGTCGCCGCCGATCCCGGCCCGGCGGTCGCACAGCCGCGCGACCTGGGCGGCGTCGATCTCCAGCCGGCCGTCAGGGTCGGGGATGATCACGAAGTCGTTCTGCGTGCCGTGGCCTTTGAGGAAGTGCAGCGGGGCACGGTCGGCGGCGGGATCGATGCCGGCGGCGCCGGGATTCGCGGAGGTCACGCGTCGATCGTACGGCCCGGCGGAGGTCAGCCGCGAAGCCGGGCGACCCGCCAGACCGCGAGCGCGAAGACCACCGCGCCGACGCTGGTGTACCCGAGCAGGATCCGCCAGCCCGCCCGCCGCCCGCTGCCGACACGCGGCAGTCCGGGCAGCGCGTATCCGGCCCGGTAGGCGGCGAAGGCCCCCCAGCCCGCGGCGGCGGCGACCAGCAGCAGGCCGAGCATGCCGATCAGCACCCCGCCGCCGTTGCTCTCGAAAGCGAGCGGAAACCCGAACATCAGTGCACCCAGGATGGCGACGGCGCCGATCGGCAGGGTCTGCCACAGGCGGAGCCGGCGCGCCGGGCGCAGCTCGCGCTCCTGGAAGGGCTGGTCGGCCCCGCCGACCTCGGCCGGGAGCGCTGCGCCGTCGGAGGACCCCCTCGGGCGCCCGGGAAGCTCCGGACCGCCGGGGGCGTCCGGGCCGTCCGGCGGTCCCGCGGGCTCGGGCAGGCCGACGAGCGCGGGGATCTCCGGCAGGTCCGGGAAGGGACGGGTCCCGGGGAACTCGGCGTCCTCCCGGGCCACGGCGAAGCCGCCGTGCGGGAGGCTCCGCGGCGCGCCCGCCCGCCCCGGCACGCCCTCCGCCGCGGAGGTCAGCGAGCCGGAGAATCCGGGGAAGCGCCCGGCGCCCGGGGCCTCGAAGGCCCCCGACCGGCCGTCGCCCTCGCCCGGGCCCGTTCCGACGCCCGCCCGGGCGTCCGGCACGCGGCCCCCGTCGAGACGGCCGAGGCGGTGGAGCCCAGGACCGGTATCCATCGACACGCGGCCTCCCTGGGGTCTCAACACCGGGGACGTTCGGCACCGGCTATCCGATGTGCTCGATGATGACACGCAAGGCCCCGCCGCCGGGCCCCGCAGAGGGCGCCCCGGTGATCCGTGGCCATGACGTGATCAGGCCGTAACACCTCGGTCCCTCTGCACCTGCAGGTGCCGTTGCCGATGCACAGGCGGTCGTGAAGACCGTCGCACGAACGCCGCGGCGGAGCCTACCCGGCGTCAACTGCCGCCCACGGCAAGGCCGTCCGCGGCGCCGCCGCCGGTTCCGCCGCCGGGACGGCCGGCGGGCCCGTCGGCGGCGACCGTGTCGAGCGCCCGTCCGAGCAGGTCGGGCCCCTGGTCGAGCCAGTGCACCCGGGCGTCGCGGCGGAACCAGGACTCCTGGCGGCGGGCGAAGCGGCGGGTGGCCCGCACCGTCTCCTCGCGCGCCTCCTCCTCGGTGCACTCCCCCGCGAGCTGCGCCAGCACCTGCTGATAGCCGAGCGCGCGGGAGGCCGTGCGGCCCTCGCGCAGGCCGTGCGCCTCCAGCGCGCGCACCTCCTCGACCAGACCGGACTGCCACATCCGGTCCACGCGCCGGGCGATCCGCTCGTCCAGGACCGGCCGCGGGACGCGGACCCCGATCTGAACCGCGTCGTAGACGGCCTGGTGACCGGGCAGGTTCGCGGTGAACGGGCGGCCGGTGATCTCGACCACCTCCAGCGCCCGCACGATCCGGCGGCCGTTGCTCGGCAGGATCGCGGCGGCGGCGGCCGGATCCGCGGCGGCCAGGCGGGCGTGCAGGGCACCGGGGCCGTACTCCTCCAGCTCGGCCTCCAGCCGGGCCCGGACCTTGGCGTCCGTGCCCGGGAACTCCAGGGCGTCCAGGGCCGCGCGGATGTACAGCCCGGAGCCCCCGACCAGCACCGGGGTACGCCCGCGGGCGAGCAGCCCGTCGATCACGCCGCGGGCCAGCTGCTGGTACTCGGCGACGCTGGCGGCCTCGGTGACCTCCCAGACGTCCAGCAGGTGGTGCGGGACGCCCTGTCTCTCCTCCGCGGTGAGCTTGGCGGTGCCGATGTCCATGCCGCGGTAGAGCTGCATCGAGTCCGCGTTGACGACCTCCCCGCCGAGCCGCCGGGCGAGCGCGACGCCCAGGTCCGACTTGCCGGCGGCGGTGGCGCCCACGACGGCGATGACGCGTGGGGGCTCGGGGATGGAGGAGGTGCGGGGGCTGTTCACCCCACCAGTCTGGCAAACACCGGGCGCACGGCCCGCGCCGCGCGGGGGAAGCGGGGAAACCTCAGGGACGAATCAGGGACCGCTCAGGGAGGAATGCGGGAGAGCGGCGGCCGAACCTGGGGAAAACGCACAGGAGGAGGGGGTAGCCTCGTGACCACATGCGAGGTATGCCCCGATTCACGGCTGTGAAGGAGCCGACTGCCATGGGTTTCTCGGACTCGCTCAAAAGCGCCCTCGACCAGGCCAAGGAGAAGGCCCTCGACTTCGCCGACCAGCACAGCGACCAGATCGGCGCGGCGCTCGACAAGGTCGGCGACACGGCGGACAAGGCCACCAAGGGCAAGTACACCGACCGCATCGGCACGGGCCGCGACAAGGCGAAGGCCGCGCTCGGCAATCTGACCGCGGACCAGCGCGCCTCCGGCGCGGGCGCCCCTCCCGCCGAAGCCTCGGCGCCGACCCCGGGCGACAGCGCCACCCCGGCCCCCGGCGAGGCCTCCCGGCCAGGCCCGGGCACCGGTCCCGGCCCTCGGATCACCGGCACCGGCTGGACCTCCTCCAGCGGCCCGGCAGACCCGCCCACGGGCTGAGCTCGTCCCGCGGCGTGGGCGTACCGCGTTTTCCCCCACCCACCCGCCCTTTCCTGGGGCCTCCCGCCCCAGCCCCCGGGGGAACGGCTGCCGGGCATCAGCGGATGGTCGCCGGCCGGGTGCGGGAGGCACGGGGTCGGTCGCGCAGTTCCCCGCGCCCCTTGGCGGCGCTTCGCGCTGGCCTGCGCGGCAGCGCGCCCTGCGGGCAGGCGCGAAGCGCCGCCTGCAGGGGCGCGGGGAACTGCGCGACCAGCCATGTGCCCTGCCGCACCCGGCCGACCGCGGACAGCTGATACCCGGTAGCCGTCACCCGGGGCGGGGCGCGGGGTGTGGGCGCGACAATCCGGCCGTAGCCCGCGGGCGGCGAGTCCTCAAGCCGCGGAGACCACCGGTGCGGTCCAGGCGGCGACGAAGTACCCGACGCCGTACGGGGCCTCGTCGTACAGGAGCCGACCGGTGAGAGGTGAGACGGAAGCGGAGCCGTCGGCCCCGGTCGCCCGCGCCGCGCCGGCCAGCACCTGCCAGGGCGCGCGGCCTTCGACGCGCAGCTCGTCCGCGAGCGCCGGGTCCAGCGCCGCCAGCGCCTCGGTGTCGGCCGAGGCGAGCGCGGCGGCGACCGCGGCGTCGTAGCCCTCGGCGCGCGGGTCGAGGTAGCCGGGGGCCTTGAGCGAGCGGCAGGCGCTGCCGTCGCCGAGGACCAGCAGGGCCACCCGCAGGCCCGCCGTCTCCGCGAGCTCCGCGCCGATCGCCAGGCAGTCGGCCGTGGCGGCGCCGGCGTCGACGCCCACGCCCAGCACCGGACCGAACCACCCGCACTCGCCCAGCAACCAGGCACCGACCGTGAGGGAGCGCGGGAGCGCGGCCGACTCGCCGCCCTCCGCCTCGATGCCGCCGCTCAGCCGGATCTCGCGGTCGACGCCGAAGGGCCGCAGCGATCCCACGGCACCCTCGGGCAGGGTGCCGCGCGGCTCGTCACCGACCGCGGAGCCGACCACGACCAGCAGCTCCGGCTCGGCGGCGCGGACCGCCCCCAGCGCCTCGCGGCAGGCGTCTCGCAGGGCGTCCAGCTCATCCGCGGCGCCGGCGGCGATCTCGGGCACCAGCAGCGGCGGCGCGGGGCAGACGGCGGCAGCGACGAACGGCATGATCGCAGCCTACCGCCCGCCTCCGACGGGTCCCGGCGAGCCACCCGGCGCGCGCCACCCCTCCCGCGCCACGGCCCTCCGCACAGTCCGTCCACAGAAACGATCGTCCACGTCCGCACGTCCGTACGGGTCGGTACTGTGGTCCCGACGGGGAGTCAGCCGAGGCTCCTGCGATGGATGTTGGCGTCGGGTGCCGGGCGGACGGCCCCCAGGACGGAGCGGGACATGACATCACTGCCGAAGCCGGACGAGGGCGAGATCCTCGTCCCCGAGGAGATCGACACCTCCATCCCGCACACCGCCCGGATGTACGACTACTTCCTCGGAGGGAAGGACAACTTCCCCGCCGACCGCGCCGCCGCCGAGCGCGTGCTCAAGGTCGCGCCGGAGCTGCCGCTCACCCTGCGCCTCAACCGCGCCTTCCTGCACACCGCCGTGCGCTGGACGGCGCGGCGCGGCATCCGCCAGTTCCTCGACATCGGCACCGGCATCCCGACCACGCCGAACACCCACGACAGCGCCCAGTCCATCGCCCCGGAGTGCCGGGTGGCGTACGTGGACAACGACCCGATCGTGCTCGCCCACGCCCGCGCCCTGATGGGGGCCAAGGGCGCCGGCCGGACCACGTTCACCCGCGCCGACCTGCGGGATCCGCAGGCCATCCTGGACGCTCCCGCGGTCCGCGAGGTGATCGACTTCGGGCAGCCGCTGGCCCTGATGCTGATCTCGATCCTGCACTTCATCAAGGACGAGGAGAAGCCCTACGAGATCGTGCGGCAGCTGGTCGACGCCCTGCCCTCGGGCAGCTACCTGCTGCTCACCCACGCCTCGGCGGACTCCGACCCGGTGCGCGCCAAGCAGGCCGGCGAGGAGGGCTGGCGCAACGCCTCCGCCCCGATCACCCTGCGTCCCCGTGACGAGATAGCCGCGTTCTTCGACGGCCTGGAGATGGTCCCGCCGGGCCTCACCCTGCGCTGGAACCCGGACGGTGAGGACATCGACCAGGTCCCCGAGCTGGGCGACCGGATCCTCGGCTACGGCGGCGTCGCCCGCAAGCCCTGACGCGCGGCCGCGGGCGGAACAGCGCCGCCCGCCCGTCCGCCGGAGAAGGCGGCAGGGCGGGCGGCTGGCCCGCGGCGTCAGCGTCCTTCGCGACTCAGTCGCAGCCGCAGCCCGAGGCCGGGGCGGCGGCCGGGGCCGGCGCGCCGATCGTCGGCAGGCCGAGCATCACGCCCGCCGGCGCGGGCGGGGCGGCGTTGCGGCGCTCCCAGGCGTCGCCGGCCCGGGTGCGGCGCACGGCCAGCGGCGCGCCCTCGGCCAGCAGGTGGTGCGGCGCGGCGTAGCTGACCTCGACGGTCACCATGTCGCCGGGGCGCACCGGCTCCTGCGGCCGGGTGAAGTGCACCAGCCGGTTGTCCGGGGCGCGGCCGGAGAGCCGGTCGGTCCGGTCGTCCTTGCGGCCCTCGCCCTCGGCGACCAGCACCTCCAGGGTCCGGCCGAGCTGCTTGCGGTTCTCCGCCCAGGAGATCTCCTCCTGCAGCGCGACCAGCCGCTCGTAGCGCTCCTGGACGACCTGCTTGGGGATCTGGCCCTCCATCTCGGCGGCCGGGGTCCCGGGCCGCTTGGAGTACTGGAAGGTGAAGGCCTGGGCGAACCGCGCCTCGCGGACCACGTGCAGGGTCTGCTCGAAGTCCTCGTCGGTCTCGCCGGGGAAGCCGACGATGATGTCGGTGGAGATGGCGGCGTCCGGCATGGCCGCGCGGACCTTCTCGATGATGCCGAGGTAGCGGTCCTGCCGGTAGGAGCGGCGCATGGCGCGCAGCACGGTGTCCGAACCGGACTGCAGCGGCATGTGGAGCTGGTGCATGACGTTCGGGGTCTCGGCCATGGCCGCGATCACGTCGTCGGTGAAGTCGCGCGGGTGCGGTGAGGTGAAGCGGACGCGCTCCAGGCCGTCGATCCGGCCGCAGGCGCGCAGCAGCTTGGAGAAGGCCTCGCGGTCCCCGATGTCCGAGCCGTAGGCGTTGACGTTCTGCCCGAGCAGGGTGACCTCGACGACGCCCTCGCCGACCAGCGCCTCGACCTCGGCCAGGATGTCGCCGGGGCGGCGGTCCTTCTCCTTGCCGCGCAGCGCCGGGACGATGCAGAAGGTGCAGGTGTTGTTGCAGCCGACGGAGATGGCGACCCACGCGGCGTAGGCGGACTCGCGGCGGGTGGGCAGTGTGGAGGGGAAGGTCTCCAGCGACTCCAGGATCTCCACCTGGGCCTCGCGCTCGACCCGGGCGCGCTCCAGCATCGCCGGGAGGTGGCCGATGTTGTGCGTGCCGAAGACCACGTCCACCCACGGCGCCTTGCGCACGATGGTGTCGCGGTCCTTCTGGGCCAGGCAGCCGCCGACGGCGATCTGCATCCCCTCACGGCCGGCCTTCACCGGCGCGAGCCGGCCGAGGTTGCCGTAGAGGCGGTTGTCGGCGTTCTCCCGCACGGCGCAGGTGTTGAAGACGACGACGTCCGCCTGCTCGCCCTCGGGGGCGCGGGCGTAACCGGCCTCGTCCAGCAGCCCCGCCAGCCGCTCGGAGTCATGGACATTCATCTGGCAGCCGTAGGTGACCACCGTGTAGGTTCGCGCGCTCATCTCACGGGAAAGGGTACGCGGATCACGCCACTGATCCGACCGGGTGACCGAGGTCCGGCCTCCGGTGCCTGCGGGAGCCGACCGTGACGGCGCCGCGCGAGACCGCGGGAGGGGCCGGGGGCGGGCCGCGCGAATACCGCGGGGCCCCACCGCCGGCCGGGGCCGTGGCGCTGTCGCTGCTGGTGACGGCGGTGCTGAGGTTGGAGGTCACCTCGGGCACCTCGCCTCGGGCACGTCGCCTCCGGCACCTCGCCTCCCGGGCCGGGTTCCGCAGCGGGGCGGCCGGGCTCGGCTCAGGTGTCGGTGGCGGCGCTCGGATGCGAGTGCGGGGGCCGTTGCTCCGGAGTGAGGACGGAGTCGAGGAGGGCGACGGCCTCGGTGCGCAGCGCCCGGGCGAGTTCGGCGCAGACCGCCTGCTCGGCGAGCGGGCGCAGCCGCCGCACGGTCCCGGCGATGACCTCGGCGTCCGCGTCGGCGAGCGGACGGCCGGCGTAGTCCGCGAACACGTGCTGGGCGCTGAACGACACGAAGCGGTGGGCGATCCGCTCCAGGTCGCTGCGCAACGCGCCGAGCTGGCCGAGAGCCTCCTCCGGCGGGACGCCGAGCGCCTGCAGCTCCATCGCCACCCGGAGCAGGCTGGGGCTGGCCGCCCGGTAGCGCTCGGCGAGCGGGGGCGAAGCGGGCGGCGGAGCTCCGGGATCCGGCGGCGTGCCGCCGCGTCCGGGGGCGGGGGGCTCACTCCCGGGAGGCGCCTGGTCAGCGGGATTCCCCCGGACTCCGCGCGCCTGCCCGGCCGCCTGACCCCCGCGAGCGTCCTCGGCCCCCCGGGTGCGGTCAGCGCCGGTGACGCCACGAGCCCCGTGAGCGCTGTGAGCGCCGCCGGTACTGTCGGCGCCTCGGGCGCCATCGGCCTCGCCGGCGCCGTGTGCGGAGCCGTGAGCCTCATGGGCACCGCCCGCAACACCCGCGCCGCCGGCGCCACGGGCCGCGAGGGCGTCCCGGGCCCCGGGCGGTCCCGGAGGTGTCGGGTGCGCGGGCCTCTCCCCGGGGCCGAGCGGGTCGAGGACGCCCAGGCGTACGGCTTCGGCCAGCAACTCCGGGTGGTGGGTGCCGCCGAAGGCCGCGGCCAGCTCCGCGGCGGTGAACTCGGCGGGTTCCTCGTCGCTCCACGGCCCGGCCACCTCCGCGGCCAGTCCGAGCACGCCGCCGAGCCCGGCCCCGCTCTCCCAGGCGTCGAGCAGTTCCTTGATGCCGGCCAGGGTGTGCCCGCGGTCGAGCAGCCGGTCGATCAGCCGGAGCCGCTCCAGGTGCTCGGGCCCGTAGACGTTGGCCCGGCCGAGCCGGTCGGGGCGGGGCAGCAGACCCCGGTCCTGGTAGGCGCGGACGTTGCGGGAGGTGGTGCCGGCCGCGCGGGCGAGGTCGTCGATCCGGTAGCGCTGGACCGCCGCGCGCGCCTTCCCCTCCGCCCCCGCGCCGGACGCCGGAGCCCGTTCTCCCGGCAGGCGCTGGACGGGCACGGACGGACCCGATCGCGGGCGGGCGTGAGCCATGCGGGGCCTCCGGTCGGGCAGCACGGGCGGTAGGCGGTGGCGCGTGGAACGGCCGGGCGGGGCCGGACGTGCGGGCAATGTCGCGAGGACGCCGCCGCTCGCGCGGCACGTCCCGACGGCACGCGCCGCCGTCGGCCGTACGGCCGCCCGCGCACGCCGCGCCCCCACGGGCCTCCGTACCGCGGGCGCGCCGAACCGCGCCCGCGCCGCCTTCGGACGGTGGATGCGCTGACGCTACCGCTTGGCGCCATAGGCGTCTCGGCTGGGCCTCCCGCATCGTCCGTTCCGGTGACCCGGAGCCGGGCGGGCGCCGGGCGGGCGCCGGTCACGCCTCCCGCGCGGCCGGGGCGTCCAGCGAGCCGGTGAACTCCTCGATCCAGCGCGCGAACAGCTCCGGGTGGAGGCGCGGCACCCAGTGGCCGCTGTCCACGGTGCGCCGCACCAGCACCGGCGCCCACTCGTCGAGGTCGTCGTAGAGCCGCGGCGACAGGTAGGGGTCGCGCAGCGGCACGATCAGCTGGACGGGGACGTGCGCGATCCGGTCGCGGCGCGGGTGCAGTAGCCGCTCGCGGACGTTGGCACGGTAGAGCCACGCGCCGTTGGCCGCGTCCTCCGGCAGCGTCGGGCCGGGGTACTCCGGGCTGGGGGCGACGTGCTCCATCCGCTCCAGCAGCTTCGGCCACTGCCGGCCGAGCGGGCCGCGCCAGAGCCGCTCGGGGATCCGCGGGGTGTGCAGGGCGTAGACGTACCAGGAGCGCGCGCTCTGGCCGAGCGCCTGGCCGAGGTTGCGCGGCGTGGGCTTGGAGAAGCGGCGGCGGATGAAGTGGCCGAAGTGGTCCAGGCACGGGCCGGAGACGGTGGTGAAGGAGGCGAGCCGGCCGCGGGTGCGGTTCGAGGTGGCGAACTCCCAGCTCTGCACGGACCCCCAGTCGTGGCCGACGAGGTGGACCGGGGCGGAGCCGGCCGGGGCGATCGCGTCGAGGACGGCGACGAAGTCGTCCTCCAGCCGGTCCAGCGTGTAGTTCTCGGCACGCGGGGCCGGGGCGGTGGAGGCGCCGGCGCCGCGGACGTCGTAGGCGACCACGTGGAAGCGGTCCACGAGGTAGGACATGACGGAGGACCAGACCCGCTTGGAGTCGGGATATCCGTGGACCAGCAGCACTGTGGGGCGGTCGGGGTCGCCCGCCTCGACCGCGGCGAGCTTCACCTCGCCCGTGTCCACCTGGAATTCGCGCGCGCCCGGAACCATGTGAGGCCCTCCGTCTCCGTCGGCCAGCGGACGCTGGTCAATCTGACAGTGATCACTGGCACAGTCAACAGCGAGGCAGATCACATCGCGAACACGCCGACGCGAGGCTACGGGGGCGCGCCCGCCTCACCGCCCAGCCGCGCCGCGCGGCAGGGCCCAGCCGCGCCGCGCGGCAGCGCCGGCGGGCGCGCGGCAGCGCCGGGCGGGCGGCCCTTCCGCGGTCCGCGCCCTCGCCGCGGGCAGCCCGGGATCGGTCGGCCGCGGAGGCTTCACGGGCACCGCGGCTCAGACGGAGGTTCCGACGCTCCACGCCCGCCGCGCGTCGGGGTCCGCGGCCCAGCCAGGCCGGCGGGCAGCCGTGCCACCGGGTCAGCGCCGTCAGGTGGTCGCGGGCGTGGCGGGCCGCTCCTCCGCGGGGGCGGGGGCGGGGATCGGGACCGGGGCCGGGCCGGAGGCCGGCACGCCCTTCGGCTCGGCGACGCCGCCGCGCTCCGCGCGCTCCACGCGTTGCACGTGCTTCGCGGGGCGGGGGCGGGTCTGAGTGAGGGCGGCGCCGGCGAGCACGACCAGCGCGCCGACCGGCGTGTTCCAGCTCAGGCTCTCGCCGAGCAGCACCACGCCCGCGACGGTCGCGATCACCGGCACCAGGTAGGTGACCATCTGCGCCGTGGTCGGCCCCACCTCGGCGACCAGCCCGTACTGCAGCAGGAAGGCGAAGCCCGTGCCGAGCGCCCCCAGCGCCGCGATCGACAGCGTGGGCGCGAGCGGGACCCCGTGCGGCATCGGGGTGACGGCGACGGCCGCGATCAGCGTCCAGGCCGTTCCGCACAGCAACTGCCCGGCCGTGAGGGAGAGGTGGGACTCGGACCGGTTCGCCAAGGTCCGCCGGACCCAGATCCAGCCGATCGGGTAGCAGAGAGACGCGGCCAGGGCCATCAGCGCGCCCTCGGGGTCGATGCCGTGGAAACCCTGCCAGGCGCCCAGCACGGTCAGCACGCCGAGGAAGCCGAGGCCGAGTCCGGCCAGCCGGCGCCGGGTGGGCCGGTCCTCGGAGAGCGCGACCATCGACAGCAGCATCCCCCACAGCGGCGAGGTGGCGTTGCAGATGCCGGCGAGCTCGGACGGGATCCGCAGCTCCGAGTAGGCGAAGAGGCTGAAGGGCAGCGCGTTGAGCAGCAGCCCGGCGACGGCCAGCCGCGCCCACAGCCCGATCCCGCGCGGCAGCCCCTGCCGGCGCGCCGACAGAGCGACCGCCAGCACGAGCGTGCCGAAGACCATCCGGCCCAGCGTGACCTGGAGCGGCGGATAGCCCTCGTTGCCGACCTTCATGAAAAGGAAGCTGAAGCCCCAGATCAGGGAGAGCACGGCGAAACGGGCACGCCAGTCCAGAAGGGTGGTCATGCCCCTCAGGGTCGCCGACCGCGACCTCTAAGCACAAGTGAGGATTCTTACCGACCATCGATTAGCCTTGCTTACATGTTCAATCTCGAGCGGCTCCGCATGCTCCAGGCGGTCTCCAGGCACGGGTCCGTGAGCGCGGCGGCGGACGGCCTGCACGTCACCACCTCGGCGGTCTCCCAGCAGCTGGCCAAGCTGGAGCGGGAGGCCGGCCAGACGCTGCTGGCCCGCAACGGACGCGGGGTCCGGCTGACCGACGCGGGCCGGCTGCTGGCCGGGCACGCCGACCTGATCCTGTCCCAGGTGGAACGGGCGCGGGCGGAGCTGGAGGAGCGGCGCGGGCAGGCGGTGGGGCGGCTGGTGCTCGGCGCGTTCCCCACCGCGGCGCGCGGGCTGCTCGCCCGGGCCTGCGGACTGCTGCGGGCCGGGCACCCGCAGCTGGAGGTGAGCCTGCGCGAGTGCGAGCCGGACGACTGCGGGGCCGGCCTGGCCCGCGGCGACCTCGACATCGGCGTGGTGCTGGACTGGTACAACAAGCCGCTCGCGCTGCCGGAGGGGCTGGTGCGCCGGCCGCTGCTGGACGACGTCGTCGACATCGCCGTGCCGACCGGGCACCCGCTCGCCGGGCGGGACTCGGTCGAGCTGGAGGAGCTCGCGCCGGACTCCTGGATCTCCGGGCCGGAGGGCGGGTTCTGCAACGACTGGCTGATGTTCACCCTGCGGTCGAAGGGCATCGAACCGCGGATCGCCCACCACGCGGCGGAGTACCCGACCCATCTGGCACTGGTCGCGGCCGGGCTGGGGGTGGCCGTGGTGCCGCGGCTGGGGCGCGGGCCGGTGCCGGGGGACGTGCGCCTGCTGCCGGTGCGCCATGTGATGCACCGGCACGTCTACGCGGTCTGGCGCGAGGACGCCGACCGCCGCCCCTCCGTCCGCGCCGCGGTCGACGCCCTCGCCCGCGCGGCGCAGACGGCGTCCGCGTCCGGCCAGACCGTCAGCGGCCAGACCGTCAGCGGCTAGGCCGTCAGCGGCTGGGCCGTGATCGGTTGGGGCGGCGGCGCGGACCGCGGCGGCGCAGCCGGCTGCTGGGCCGGCGGGAGCTCCGCCGGAAGGCGCTCCGCGCCCGCCTCCGGGAGGAACACCGCCGCGTCCTCCCGGGTGCTGAAGGGCTCCAGGTAGGGGCGCCATCGCGGGTCGCGGTGGCCGGTGCCGATGATCCGCCAGGCCAGACCGGTCGGCGGGGCCGGCGGGCGCTTCATCCGCCAGCCGAGTTCCACCAGATGGCGGTCGGCCTTCACGTGGTTGCAGCGGCGGCAGGCCGCGACCACGTTGTCCCAGCTGTGGGCGCCCCCGCGGCTGCGCGGCACCACGTGGTCGACGCTGGTTGCGGCGGCTCCGCAGTAGACGCACCGGCCCCCGTCGCGCGCGAACAGCGCGCGCCGGGTCAGCGGGACGGGACCACGAAAAGGAACCCGCACGAAGCGGGTCAGACGGACGACGGACGGCGCCGGAACGACGCTGGTGGCGCTGTGCACGAAGAGGCCCGAATCCTCCAGGCTGATCGCCTTGTGGTTGAGGACCAGGACCAGAGCGCGGCGCGTCGAGACGACCCCCAGTGGCTCGTACGACGCGTTGAGGACGAGGACATGCGGCACGGATGCCTCCCTTTCCGCCGACGGCGCGTGGCTCGCGCCGGGACGAACACGGACCCCGGGGCGAGCGGCATACCCCGCCGCGCACCCCGTCGCTCCGCGATCTCCTCCAGTGTCGCCGCGGAGGCCCCGCGGCGCGGGCTGTACGAGGAGATCGGGGAGGCGTGTGCCTCCCGGTCCGGAGAATGCCCCGACCGGCGGCGCGTGAATCTCGCCGTGCGCCGTCCACGGCGCGAGAGGCGATGTGGTACCGGCCACACCGGGCGCCGGAGCGGGCTTCCCGGGCCGGGCGGCCCCGGCGGCGTCGTTAGGGTGGATCGGTCCGCCGTCCCCTAGGCAAGGTAGGCCCGCTGTGTTCCGGTCCGGTCCGTCCGCCGCTCTCGCTGCCGCGGCGAACCAGAGCCCCAGTTCCGGCCCCGACCCCGTCGGCAGCTCGCACGGGAGCACCGGTCTGATCGGTGTCGCCGGCCAGGTCACCCAGAGTGCCAACGCCGCCGCGAGCTGGCTGGACACCCATTGGCAGGGCTGGGTGGTGGGGGGCCTGAAGATCGCGTTCGTGGTGGTGCTCGCCCTCGTCGTGCGCTCGCTCGTGCACGGGATGATCCGCCGGCTGATCGGCCGGATGAACCGGAACTCGCCGGACCAGCCGGCTCACGGCTCCCCCCGGCTCGGCGGGCTGCTGGTGAACGTGGAGCGGCGGCGGCAGCGGGCCGAGGCGATCGGCTCGGTGCTGCGCAGCATCGCGTCCTTCCTGATCCTCGGCACGGCGGCGCTGACCGTGCTGTCCACGCTCGGGATCGACCTCGCGCCGGTGCTGGCCTCCGCCGGCGTGGTCGGCGTGGCCATCGGTCTTGGCGCGAAGAGCCTGGTCACGGATTTCCTGTCCGGCGTTTTCATGATCCTTGAGGACCAGTACGGCGTCGGCGACCAGATCGACTGCGGGGCCGCGTCCGGGACCGTGCTGGAGGTCGGGCTGCGCGTCACCAAGCTGCGCGGCGCGAACGGCGAGATCCTCTACGTGCGCAACGGGGAGATCTCCAAGGTCGCCAACATGAGCCAGGGCTGGGCCACCGCCACGCTGATGGTGCAGGTCGCGGCGGGCGAGGACCTGGACCGGGTGATCGGCCTGATCGAGACCGCCGCGGAGGAGATGAGCTCCACCTCCCCGTGGGACGAGCGGCTGTGGGAGCCGGTCACGGTGCTGGGCGTGGACGAGGTGACGCCTGAGACGGTGACGCTGAAGGTGCAGGCCAAGGCGATGCCGGGGCAGGACGGACCGATCACGCGCGAACTCCGCCGCCGCGTGAAGGCCGCGTTCGACGCGGCGGGCGTCGACGTCGGCGGTGGCCGCTTCGCCAACGCGCCGGTGTTCCGCCTCATCCCTTCCGGGCGGGACGCGACCGGCGCGACCGGCGCCGAAGGCGCCGAGAACCTTCAGAGGACGCGCGGCTGACGCCTGCGGCGGACGACGCCTACCGGGCTGCAGCGGAACGCCGAGTAGGCGGGTGCGGGAGGTCGCGCGTTGCTCGCGCAGTTCCCCGCGCCCCTCGGGGCGGCGCTTCGCGCCTGCCCCTGAAGGCCAGGGCGAAGCCCGGTCCTCAGGGGCGCGGGGAACTGCGCGACGAGCCAGGCACCTCCCGCACCCGCGCACCCACGCCCCGCTGATGCCCCGTAGGCGCCCCCAGGGCCCCGGGGCCTGCCCCGAGACGCGCCCCCAAGGGCCCGGGGCTTCGCCCCGCAAGCGGCATGGCCGCGCGTAGCGCGGGGCAGACGATACGCAGCGCGCGGAGCGCCCCGCACCGCACCGGGAGGCGATGATGGCCCGTTACCGCACGGCGTACCGGAATCGGATCCGGCTGTGGGAGAACGCGCGGGTGTCGCGCGACACCGCGCAGGGGCTGGCGATCGCCAGTCTCGTCTGCGGCGTTCTGGGCCTGTTCGTGGCGTCGGTCCTGCTCGGCCCGGTGGCGGTGGTCACCGGCGGCCTCGCGCTGCACCGGGAGGCCGGGCTGGCCGGCACGCACCGCGGTCTCGCGGTCGCCGGGCTGGTGCTCGGCACGGTGGCGGTGGTCCTGGTGGTGATCTCGCTGCTGGCGAGCATCGGGAGTTCCGGCTCCTCCCTCTGGCACTGGTGACGCACCGTCGGACGTCCGTTCCGGCGCACGGGTGTTCCCCCCGCACCCCCGGCCGGGCTCCGACCCCCGGGGGTGCGGCGCCGCGCTGACCGGGCTGAACACCGGGCACCGCGCTCTGAAGTCACCTGAACTCCCCCTGCGGGGAACCGGCGTTCGGTCCCGCGCGTGGGAGGGTGCGGGAAGGGCGGGGCCGCGGCGGCCGGGCCGGGGCGGGCCGGAGATCGGCTCGTGACGGGTGTGTTCGCCGCTCCCGCTGGCCATACTGCTCAGGTGTCGTCCGGGAGCAGTGCGCGGGAGGGGGAACGGGGAACATGACGGTGACGCCGGGAGGCAGTGGTCCGGGCGGCGGTCCGGGAGGTCCCGGGGGCCGGTCCGCGGGCACGCTCGAACGGCCCGCCGCGCCGGCCTCCGGCCCCTCGCCCGCCCCCGCCGAGTTCCGGCCGCGCGAGCCCGCCTACCGGCAGGCGCTCGAGGTGCTGGCGGACCGCGCCCGCACGGTGCCGGGCCGGCTGCGCACCACGGGCGCGGTGCTGGCGGCGCTGATCATGCTGTTCGGCGTGCTCGCGGCGGTGCAGATCGCCGACCGCGCCTCGGCGGCCTCGGACGTCGTCAACCACAGTCAGCCGCTGAGCGACGAGGCGGCCCAGCTGTACCGGTCGCTCGCGGACGCGGACACCGCGGCCGCCACCGGCTTCCTGCAGGCCGGCGACGAGACGGCGGCGGTCCGCGACCGCTACACCGCGGACGTCGGCACGGCATCCTCGCTGCTCGCCCAGGCCGCCGAACTCACCACCTCAAGTGCGAGCGGGCAGCAGCTGATCCGCGCGCTCAGCACCCAACTCCCCGTCTACACCGGGCGCGTGGAGGAGGCGACGGCGAACAACCGGCAGGGGCTGCCGCTCGGCGGCGCCTGGCTGCGCAACGCCTCGGCGCTGATGCAGGGCACGATGCTGCCGGAGGCGCAGAAGCTCTACCAGGTCGAGACGGCGCGGCTGCACGACGACTACGCCGCGGCGCGCTCGCTGCCGTGGGCGGCGCTGGTGTTCGGGCTGCTGGCGCTGATCGCCCTGGTGCGGGCGCAGGTCGGGCTGTTCCGGCGCACCAACCGGGTGTTCAACCCGGGCCTGGTGACCGGGACGGCGCTCACCGCGGCGGCGCTGGGCTGGCTGCTGGCCGGGCAGATCCTGGCGTCCTCGGCGCTGGGCGACTCGGACCGGAACGGCGCCCAGCCGCTGAAGGTGCTCAACGAAGCGCGGATCACCGCGCTGCAGTGCCGCGGCGCGGAGGACCTCAATCTGGTGGCGCGCGGCTCGACCACCGCCTACGAGACCACCTGGGAACGCCTCGCGACCGAACTCGCGGGCAAGGACGGCTATCTGGCGCAGGCGGCGGAGCTGACCGCCGCGCGCGGCCCCGCCTCGGCCGGGGTCGCCTCCGCGCAGCGCTGGTTCGGCACCTGGCAGGCCCGGCACCGCACGGCCGCCGCCGCGGACACCTCCGGCGACTACGACGCGGCGGTCGCCGGCACCATCGGCTCGGGCGCCACCACGGACGCCGCCTTCCAGCAGCTGGACACGGAGTTGACGCACGCGATCGCCCAGGAGGAGCAGTCCTTCCGGACCTCGGCGGACCAGGGCCGCGGCGCGGTGGCCGGACTGGCGGTGGGCGCCGCGGTGCTGGCGGGGCTGGGCGCGGTGGCGGCCCTGCTGGGCATCGGGCGGCGTCTGGCGGAGTACCGGTGAGCGGCGGGGCGCGTCAGGCCGGCTGCGGGCCGGCGAGCGGCGGCGAACAGGGCGGCGGCGGAGCAGCGGTGCGGCGCGGAGGGGCGGAGCAGATGGCGGTCGAGCGGGAGGCCGACCCGGGGGTCCAGGGCGGCCACGGCGCCCCGGGCGGCGGGGGCGGCATGAGCGCGCGGGGTGCCCGCGGGCTCCGGGGCGCGCGCGACGCCCGCGGGGGGCGGGACATATCCGGGGCGCCCCGAGCCGGCGGCCCGGGCCCCCTGGCCCCGCGTCGCTTCCCGGGCGCCCGGACCCGGGCCGCCCGGCCCTGGCCGGCCCGGTCCTGGTGGCGCACGCCCGGCGCCCGCTGGACGGCGGTGCTGACCGCGGTCCTCGCCCTCGCCCTGGCCGGGCTGATCGCGCCCACCGGACACGGCGGGCATGGCGGTTCGGGCACGCAGCCGATCCGGGTCGGGGGCGGAACCGTCCGGCAGGTGTCGGCGCCGCTCCCGGCGCAGGCCTCGGCCGGCTGCGACCTCTCCAGCAGCCTTGCCCCCTCCAGCTCGGACTCCGGGCCCGCCGTGCAGCGGATCAGGAAGCGCGGCAAGCTGATCGCCGGCATCGACACCAACAGCTACCTGTGGGGCTTCCGCGATCCGGCGACCGGGCAGCTGGAGGGCTTCGACATCGACATCGTGCACGCCATCGCCAAGGCGATCCTGGGCGACCCGAACGCGGTGGAGTACCTGGCGATCCCGACCGCGGACCGGATCAGCGCGCTGCAGTCCGGCGAGGTCGACGTGGTGGTACGGACGATGTCGATCACCTGCGAGCGCAAGCGGCAGGTCGCCTTCTCCGTCCCGTACTTCGACGCCGGGCAGGAGCTGGTGGTGCCCGACTCCTCACCGATCCGCGACTACGGCGACGACCTCAGGGGCAAGCGGGTCTGCACGGCCACCGGTTCGACCGGCGAGGCGCTGCTGAAGCAGAACGCGCACGGCGCCACCGAGGTCCCGGTCGCCAACCAACTGGACTGCCTGGTGCTGATGGAACTCGGCACGGTGGACGCCACGTTGACGGACAACGCGCTGGGGGCCGGCCAGGCCGCGCAGGACCCGACGGTCCGCCTCACCGGCGGGGTCCTCACCCACGAGCCGTACGGTGTGGCCATGAACAAGGACGCCACGGACCTCGTGCGGCGCGTCGACCAGGTCCTCCAGGACTACCGTGGGCAGCAGTGGACGGCGAGTTACGACCACTGGCTGCGCCCGCGGATGGGCGCGACCTCGGGTCCCCCGCAGGTGACCTTCACGGGCTGACGGTTCCTCGGTTCCGCGGCGTGGCGGGAGGGGTACGGCGGCAAGGACGGCAGGACAGGCCAAGAGGGGCGGAGGGATGGCGGTTTCGGGGCCGATCGGTCCGGCGATGACCAGGGAGGAGGTCGACCGCGCGCTGGCCCGGCTCGGGGCGGAGCGCGACGCGGTCGAAGCGTCCCTGCTCGCCCTCCAGGACCACCCCGGACGCCGGTTGCTGGAGGGCGCCGAGCTCACCGGCCGCACCGCCGAACGCTGGGCGCAGGCCGAACCGGGGGTGGCCGTGCTGTGGTCCCTCTTCGACGCCTACGCCGAGGCGCTGGCGGCGGCGCGCGCGGTGCGTGCCCGGCGCGGCAGGCCCGGCGCCTCCGAACTCGCCGAACTCAGCGAGCTGTTGAGCGGCCCGGCGGTGACGCTCTCAGCCGGCCAGATACCGGACGGCGGACGCGCCGGCGGACCGGCCCGGCTCAGCGAGCGGGTCAGCCTGGAAGAGCTGGTCGAGCGGATGAACGCCTGGTACGACCGCGTGATCGCGGTGGTCTCGGCGGCGGACGCGGTCTGGTCGGCGCTGCCCGCCCGGATCGACCTGCTGATCGCGGAGTTGCGGCGGGTGCGGGCGCTGGCCCGCTCGGTCGGCGTGCACCCGGGCGAACACCCCGCCGGGGACGGGCTGGAGGCGATCGGCCGCGAACTGGCCGCGCTGCGCGGCGAGGTGATCGCGGACCCGCTCGCGTTCTGGGCGCCCAAGCCCTCGGCGCGCACCGCGGGCGACGCCGCGCGCGCCGGCGCGGGTGCCCGGGCGAGCGCCCGGACCGGCGGCGCCGTGCCCTTCACCGGCACGGAGCCGCCGACCGGGTACGGCTCGCGCGGGCCGATCGCCGGAACGGTGGACACCTCCCGCTACGACCGGGCGGCGCGCGCGCTGGACGACATACGCCTGGAGTTGGAGGACCTGCTGCGGCTGCGCGACGACGCGGACGAGCGCCTGGAGCAGGTGGCGGACGTGCTGACGCGGGCGGACGCGACGCTCGCCGAAGCCCGGCGGGCGCGCGGCGAGGTGCTGGCGAAGATAGCCGCCACCGAGGTCCCCGCGGTGCCCGGCCCGGCCCGGGCGATGCGCGAACAGCTCGCCCAGGCCGACCGGTTGCGCCAGCACGGCCAGTGGCACCGGCTCGGCCCGCTGCTGGACACGCTGGAGGTGGCGGCGGAGCGCGAACTCGACCGGGCGCGCGAGTCGTTGGAGGCGGTCACCCGGCCGCTGGCGTTCCGCGCCGAACTCCGCGGCCGGCTGGACGCCTACCGGGCGATGGCGGCGCGCCGCGGACTGGCCGAGGACCCGGAACTGATCGAGCGCTACGACCACGCCCGGCGGATGCTCTGGAGCGCGCCCTGCGACCTGCGCGCCGCGGACAACGCGGTGCGCCGCTACCAGCAGGCGCTGCGCCCGGCGAACGAGAGTTGACGTCCCGTCGGTTCGCACGCGGGGCGGCGGACGGGACCGGAAGAGACGGATCAGCGGGACTCGGCGGCGAGGGAAGCGCCGGACAGGGGGATGACGGGTCATGGCGGACACGGCGACGGCGGGGACCAGCGGCTCCCCGTGCACGAGACCGGAGTGCACGGGCAGCGGGGTCATCGACGAGGACGGCTACTGCACCGAGTGCGGGCTCGCGCCGCTGCCCGCGCCCCGCGCCGGGAGCGGCGCGGCGGGCGCGGCGGGCGCGGCGCTCTCCCCGGGCTCCCCTGGCGCGGGCGCGGCGGGCGCGGGCGCGGGGACGGGCGGCGGGGGCGCGCGATCGCCGCAGGGCCGGCTCGGCAAGGCGCGCGGCCGGTCCGCGGGCGCTCCGGCGCCGGCCTCCGGCTCTGCGCCGGCGTCCGGGGCGGGCGTCCCCGGGGCTCGCCCCGGCTCTCCGAGCACCGGCTCCAGCGGCGGCGCGGACCCGGGCGCGGGCGGGAGCGCGGGCTCCGGCGCGAGCAGGAGCGCGGGCTCCCGCGCGAGCGCGCGCGGCTCAGGCTCGCGCAGCTCGCGCACGCTCACCGGCCACTCCCGCGGCGGCCGTTCGGGCCGCAGCGGTCGCGGCGTCTCGGTGCGCAGCGGCCGCGGCTCGGCCGGCGAGGGGACGCGCGGCCGGCTCGGCGCGGGCCTGGTGCGGGTCGAGCCGGTGCCGGTCGCCGACCCCCGTTCGATGGTGCTGGAGAACCCGGAGGTCCCCGAGCGCAAGCGGTACTGCGGCGCCTGCGAGGCCCCGGTGGGCCGCGGCCGCGACGGCCGCCCGGGCCGCACCGAGGGCTTCTGCACCAAGTGCGGCACCGAGTACTCCTTCTCGCCGAAGCTGCTGGCCGGCGACATGGTCGGCGGCCAGTACGAGGTGGTCGGCTGCCTCGCCCACGGCGGCCTGGGCTGGATCTACCTGGCCGTGGACCGCAGAGTCAACGACCGCTGGGTGGCGCTGAAGGGGCTGCTCAACACCGGGGACGCGGAGGCGATCCGGCAGACCATCGCCGAGCGCCGCTACCTCGCCGAGGTGGACCACCCCAATCTGGTCCGCATCATCAACTTCGCCGAGCACCCCAACCCGCGCACCGGCGGAACCGACGGCTACATCGTCATGGAGTACGTCGGCGGCCGCTCGCTGCGCGACCTGGCCGCCTCGCGCCGCACCCCGGAGGGCCGCCGCGACCCGCTGCCCGTCGAACAGGCGATCGCCTACGCCCTGGAGGCGCTGCCGGCGCTCGGCTACCTGCACAGCCGCGGCCTGATCTACTGCGACTTCAAGCCGGACAACGTGATCCAGCACGAGGACACGCTAAAGATCATCGACATGGGCGCGGTCCGGCACGTGGACGACGAGGGCCCGATCTACGGAACCATCGGCTACCAGGCGCCCGAGGTCGCCGCCGAGGGCCTCGTGCTGCCCGCCTCCGACCTCTACACGGTGGCCAGGACGCTGGCCGTGCTCAGCTTCGACTTCCAGGGCTTCACGACCGTCTACCGGGACACCCTGCCGGGCCCGGAGGAGGTCGAGGTCTTCGACCGCTACGAGTCCTACTACCGGCTGCTGGTGCGGGCGACCGACCCGGACCCGGAGCGCCGCTTCTCCTCGGCCGAGGAGATGGCCGGCCAGCTCACCGGCGTGCTGCGGGAGATCCTCTCGCTCCAGGACGGCCGCCCGCGGCCCGCGCTGTCCCCGCTGTTCGGCCCCGAGCTGCGGGTCGTGGACACCGGCCTGGTGCCGCCGGCCGACCCGGTCGGGCGGTTCGGCGAGCGGCGCCCGGAGCCGCGCCGCGCGCGCGGACGCCGGGCCGGAGCGCTCCCGGGACCGGGCGCGGCGGCCCTGGCGGCCGGCGGCGCGAGCGCGCTCGTCCCCGGTCCGCTCACCCCGGGTCCGGCCTCCCCGGGCGCGCCCGCCACCGGCCTGCCGGCGGTCGTCGCGCTGGACCCGGCGCGGGCCGCGCTCGCCCTGCCGGTGCCCCGGATCGACCCGGAGGACGCCAACGCCGGCTTCCTGGCCGCGCTGGTGGCCACCGCGCCCGGCGAGGTGATCACCGCGCTCCGCGCGGCCCCCGCGCCCTCTGTCGAACTGCGGCTGCGCGAGCTGCGCGCCCTGATCGAGCTGGGCGAACTCCCGCGGGTCCAGGACGCCTTGGCCGCGCTGGAGGCCGACTTCCCCTCGGACTGGCGGGTGGTCTGGTATCGCGGGCTGGCCGCGCTGGTCGCCGCCGCGGACGCGCCGGACCCGGCCGCCGCGGAGACCCTCGTCGGCGCCGCCGCCGACGACTTCGACGCCCTCTACGACGCCTTCCCGGGCGAGGCCGCGCCGAAGCTGGCCCTGGGCGTGTGCGCGGAGCTGCTCGGCGAGTTGGAGGACGCCGCCGAGTTCTACCGGCTGGTATGGACCACCGATCCGGCCTATGTCAGCGCGGCGTTCGGCCTCGCCCGGGTGCTGCTCGCGGGCGGCGACCGGGAGGGCGCGGTGCGGGCGCTGGAGTCGGTGCCGGAGACCTCCAGCCACTTCGTCGCCGCCCGGGTCGCGGCGGTACGGGCGCGGATCCGGGACCGCGCGCCGCACGACCCGCTCGCGGACGATCTGGCGGCCTGCTCGCGTGCGATCGGCGAACTGCCGCTGGACACCCGGTCCCGCACCGAACTCTCGGTCGAGGTACTGGACGCCGCGCTGGGCTGGGTGCTGGCCGGACGTCCGGGCCGGCCCGGGGGCGCGCCGACCGCGGCAGGCGCCCCGGGCGGGTCCGGGGGCGCCGGGAACGCGGCAGGCGCGGGGATCCGGCCGGGTGCCGCCGCCGCGCTGCCCGTCCCGCCGGGAAGACCGTCGGGTAGCGTGGCGACCGCTCCGCCCGCCATTCCCTCCGTCCTCGGTCATCCGGCGGAGGAACGGGAACTGCGGCTCGCCCTCGAGGACTCCTATCGAGTGCTGGCACGCCTCGCCGACCGGACCGAGAAGCGGATCGAGTGGGTGGAGCGGGCAAACCGTACCCGGCCCAGGACGTGGGTGTGAGCCGATGGACCACCTGACCCTGTCGTGCCCCGCCTGTGCGCAACCGGTGGGCGAGGACGACCAGTTCTGCGAGGTCTGCGGGGTGGACCTGCGCTCCGCGGGCGCCGCGCGCGCCGGCGCGGGCACGTCCTCCGCGGACTCCTCAGCGCCGGCCGCACCGCAGCCGCCCTCCGCGCGGGCACCGGGCTCCGTCCCGGCGGGGGCCCCGGCCCGGCCGGATCCCCGGCGGGGCGGCGGAGCGGACGCCCACGGATCCACCGGCCCTGACCCGGCGTCGGATGCGGCCCTCGAACCGTCCCGGGCCCCGGGCAACGCGGGCGGTCTCCCCGCCGTCACCGGCCACCTTCTGCTGGACGACGCGGACGAGGACCCCGAGCCCGGGACCGGCCCCGATGCCGATGATGCGGCCGCGGACGGCGACGACCCGGAGCACACCCGCACCGCCCCCAACCCCGTCGTCCCCGGGCCCGCCTGCTCGCACTGCGGCGCCCGGCTGATCGACGTCGACGGCTACTGCGAGAGCTGCGGCCGGCCGCTGCCGCGCCCCCGCGACCACCAGGAGCGCGCGCTCGGCTCGGTGGCCGGGGTCAGCGACCGCGGCCACCGGCACCACCGCAACGAGGACGCCTTCAGCGTCGCCGCCACCCGGCGCCCGGACGGCTCGCCGGCCGTGGTCGCCGTGGTCTGCGACGGCGTCTCCTCGGCCTCCGCCCCCGACGAGGCCTCGGAGCTGGCCGCCGAAACCGCCGCCGACCACCTGCTGGGCGCGCTGGAGGCCGGCGACGCCGCCCCCGAGGCGACGGCCCGGGCGATCCTGGCCGCCGCCGAGGCCGTGGACGGACTCGCCGAGCGGGTGCCGGTCCGCCCCGGCCACAACTCGCCCGCCTGCACCTGCGTCTCCGCCGTACTCGCCGACGGCCGGGTGACCCTCGGCTGGGTCGGCGACAGCCGCGCCTACTGGATCCCGGACGACGACGGCGAGGAGCCGATCCGCCTGACCGTGGACGACTCCTGGGCGGCGCGGATGGTCGAGGCCGGCCTCATGGAGGAGGCCGAGGCCTACGCCGACCCGCGGGCGCACGCCATCACCGGCTGGCTCGGCGCCGACGCCGTCGAGGTGGAACCGCACACCGCGACCTTCCGCCCGTCCTCCGCCGGAGTGGTGCTGGTCTGCACGGACGGATTGTGGAACTACGCCGAGGCGGCCGGCGAGCTCGCCGCCGTGGTCCCCCAGGACGCCCGGACCCGCCCGCTGGAGGCCGCGCGGGACCTGGTGCGGTTCGCGCTGGAGAACGGCGGGCACGACAACGTCACGGTGGCGGTGCTGCCCTGGGTCCCGGCGGAGCGGAAGGGGGACGAGGGGGGCCACGACGACTTCGACACCGACACGGTCGACGTCCGCGCCGCGGACGACTCCGCCGCGGACGCGGAGACCGAGACCCTCCCCGGCCTGCCGCTCCCGCCGTCGCCGCCCTCGCCGTCACGGCCCTCGCCCGCCGCCGATCACGCGCCGGAGGCACCCGCCCCCGCGGCGCCGCACCCCGCCGACCCGAGCACCGCCGACCCGAGCACCACCGACCCCAGCGCCACCGATCCGCCCGCCGCCGGCCCGCACGCCGGCGAGCGGCGCGTCGGCGACCAGCACGTTCCCGATCACCGCACGATCCCGTTCGGCACCGCCGGTTCCGGCCCTTCCGCCGAGGAGCGCTGACGCGACATGGCCAAGCTCACCAAGTCCACCCTGCCGCAGTTCGACGTGGAGATCTTCCAGAACGAGTACCTGGCCGAGGGCGCCCGCGAGGTCAACGCCATCGTGACGGTCACCGCCACCGGCGGCGGCACCAGCGGCGGCCGCCCGCTCGCCGCGGACTCCGTGGACGCCGGCGTCGTCATCATGATCGACTGCTCCGGCTCGATGGACTACCCGCCGACCAAGATCCGTTCCGCGCGGGAGGCCACCGCCGCCGCCATCGACCAGATACGCGACGGCGTCGCCTTCGCCGTGGTCGCCGGCACCCACGTGGCCAAGCAGATCTACCCCACCGACGGGGACGCCCTCGCCGTGGCCTCACCGCGCACCCGGGAGGACGCCAAGCAGGCGCTGCGCCACCTCTCCCCCAGCGGCGGCACCGCCATCGGCACCTGGATCACCAAGGCCGACCGCCTGCTGGCGAGCCGCCCCGATCTGAGCCTGCGGCACGCCATCCTGCTCACCGACGGCCGCAACGAGCACGAGGAGCCGGCCGCCCTGCAGCAGGCGCTGGACGCCGCCGCCGGCCGGTTCACCTGCGACTGCCGCGGCGTCGGCACCGACTGGGAGGTGGCCGAGCTGCGCCGGGTCTCCTCCGCGCTGCTCGGCACGGTGGACATCGTCGCCGACCCGGCGAACCTCGCCGACGACTTCCGCTCCATGATGGAGAACGCCATGGGCAAGGAGGTCGCCGATGTCGCCCTGCGGGTGTGGACGCCGCAGAACGCCGCCGTGTCCTTCGTCAAGCAGGTCGCCCCGGTGGTCGAGGACCTGACGGAGCGCCGGACCGAGTCCGGCCCGCGCTCCGGCGACTACCCGACCGGCTCCTGGGGCGACGAGAGCCGCGACTACCACCTGTGCGTGCGGGTCCCGGCCGCCGGGGTCGGCAACGAGATGCTCGCCGCCCGGGTCAGCCTGGTGCTGCCGCAGCCGGACGGCACCGCCAAGGTGCTCTCCCAGGGCCTGGTCAAGGCCGTCTGGACGGACGACCTGGCCGCCTCCACCCGGATCAACCCGCAGGTCGCCCACTACACCGGCCAGGCCGAGCTTGCCGAGTCGATCCAGGAGGGCCTGGAGGCGCACCGCGCGGGCGACGTGGACCGCGCCACCGCCAAGCTCGGCCAGGCGGTCAGGCTCGCCCACGAGTCCGGCAACGAGGACACGTTCCGCCTGCTGGAGAAGGTCGTGGACGTCGTCGATCCGGCGGAGGGTACCGTTCGGTTCCGCAAGGACGTGAGCGAGGCCGACGAGATGACACTCGAGACCCGCTCCACGAAGACCGTGCGGGTAGCCAAGAAGAAGTAGCGACGCCGACCCACCCGTACCGAACACGAGGGGGGCACTCCCGATGCCGATCTGCCCGCAGGGCCACGATTCGCCGACCGACGACTACTGCGACGTCTGCGGCTGGCCCATCGGCGCGCCCGCGTACCGGCAGCCGCCGGCCGCGCCGGGCGCCGGAGGCGCGCCCGGCGGCGGTGGAGCGCCCGGGGCTGGCGGCGGCGCGGGCGGGTACGGCGGCCCGGCGGCGCCGCCCGGATACGGCACGGCCGCCGGCACGCCGGGCGCGCGCTGCCCGATCTGCAACACCGCGCAGACCGACCGGTACTGCGAGGAGTGCGGCTACGACTACGAGCTCGCCTCGCCGCCGGGCGGTCGGTCCTTCCCGCAGCCCCCGGCCGGCGGGACGCAGCCGACGCAGCAGCCGCCTCAGCCGCAGCCGCCGCACTCCGCGCAGCCTCCGGTGGGAGACCCGCGGTTCGAGCCCACCTTCCAGCCGCAGTACGAACCGCAGTACGAGCCGCCGCACCCGGGCGGCCCCGGCGCCCAACCCGGCGGCGGACAGCCCGGCACCCAGCCCGGCACCCAGCCCGGCGGCGGCCCGAGCTACGGCGGATCCACCTCCACCGGCCCGTCCTCCTACGGCTACCCGCCGGTGCCGCCGCCCGGCCCCGGCCCGGACCGCACCGAGCAGCCGCCGTCCGGGCCCGACCAGGGGGCGCCCGGCGGCGGTTACGGCCCGGGTGCCCCCACCGGCACCGACTTCTTCCTCCAGCCCCCCGGCGGCCCGACCGGCCCCGGCGGCGCGGGCTACCCGCCGAACCCGGCGGGTACGACCGGCCGTTCCGGGCCGACGGGCGCCCCGGGCACCGGCGCCGGCTCCCCCGACCCCTACGGCGGCTACCCGCAGCCGCCCCAGCCGCCGGCCGCCGCGCAGTGGATGGCCGTGGTGAACGCGGACCACGAGCACTTCGCCGCGACGATGGCCCGCAGCGGGCCGGAGGCGCAGGGGCTGAGCTTCCCGCCGTTCTCGCCCGAGCGACGCGTCCCGCTCACCGGGCGCGGACGGCTGCGCATCGGCCGCCGCAGCCACCACCGCGGCACCATCCCCGAGATCGACCTCTCCGCACCGCCCGAGGACCCGGGCGCCTCGCACGACCACGCGGTGCTGGAGGAGCAGCCCGACGGCGGCTGGGTGGTGATCGACCAGGAGTCCACCAACGGCACCTACCTCAACGGCTCCGCCGACCCGATCACCCCGCATCTCCCCGTCCCGCTGAAGGACGGCGACCGCATCCACATAGGAGCCTGGACCACGATCGCCATCCACCGTGCCTGACCCACCGCCCCGATCCCGCCGCCCCGATCCCGCCGCCTCCGTCGGCCGACTGCCGGCCCCGGCCGCCGGACGCGGCGGCGGGATCGGCAGGCGCTGCCGGAAGCCGTCGGGCCGGCCGCAGCCGGGATCCCGCAACGACAGGGCCGGTCCGCGCCGGTCCGGCGGGCCGGCCGGTCGCCTCCGTCGGAAGGCGACGGGCGGCGCGCGGCGCGCTGTCAGCGCAGGCCGGCGAAGAGGTCGTGCTCGGGGAGGGGCGCGCCGGTGGTGTCGCGGACCCGGACGAAGGTCTCCACGCCCATCAGTTCGGTGAACTTCTCCGGGCCCAGCCGCAGGAAGAAGATGTTCTCGCCCTGGCTGGCGTGCGCGGCGAGGGCGTCGAACTTCTGCCGGCCGAACTCGGTGGTGTCCACCCAGGTGGTGATCTCCTCGTCCGGCAGCCCGATCTCGGGCATCTCGGCGGCCTGGGAGGGGTCCGGCTCCTCCCAGGCCGCGCCGGCCTCCCTGGCGACCTCCGCGAACCGCCGCATCGCCGAGCGCGGCGCCGTCGTCCAGTACACCTTGGGCGTCAGCTCCCGCTCGGTCATCGCCAGCGCCGCCATGGTGATCCGGTTGGCCTGTATGTGGTCGGGGTGGCCGTAGAAGCCGTTCTCGTCGTAGGTCACGACCACGTCGGGCCGGTAGCGCCGCAGCAGCTCGGCGAGCCGGGCCGCGGCCTCCTCCACGGGCGTCCGCCAGAAGGAGCCGGGGGCGTCGTTGGCCGCCCAGCCCATCATCCCGGAGTCGGCGTAGCCCAGGGTCTCCAGATGGCTGATCTTCAGGACCTCGCAGCTCGCCTCGAGCTCCTCGGCGCGCATCGCCGCCACGGCCCGCCGATCGTGCCCCGGGTCCCCCGGCTTGACGCCGCCGGGCCCGTCGCCGCACCCGCCGTCGGTGCAGGTGACGAGGACGGTGCGGACGCCCTCCTGGGCGTAGCGGGCGAGGACGCCCCCGGTCCCGGTGGCCTCGTCGTCGGGATGGGCGTGCACCGCCATCAGCGTCAACGGCCGGTCGTTCATCACACTCTCCTCCGATGAGCACCGTGCTCGCTCCGAACCCTACGTCCCCCCACCGACAGGCCCGCCCGGACCCGTCAGCCGCGCGGTCGCGGGAGGTCGCGCTGCCAGGGGCCGGCGTGCGGGTGGTCGAGCCAGAGCCACTGGCGGGTGGGGGTGGTGGTGAGGCCGAAGCGGGGGCGGTCGGGGCGGCCCCAGGAGTGCCAGCGGCGGTAGAGGCGGCGGAGCTCGCCGAAGAGGTCGCGGGGCCCGGCGCGCAGCAGGCCGTCCGGGCCGAAGGCGGCGATCGAGCCGTCGGCGACGGCCAGTTGGAGCCAGGTGCCGTCCTCCTGCTTCAGCCCGATGACCTCCATGCCGGGCAGGGCGAGCCCGACCAGGAAGGCGAACGCCTCCTCGGCGCCCTCGACACCGCCGGTGAGGGCGGCGGCGATCGCCGCGTCCTCGGCCGGGGAGGCGTCGGGCACCGGCTCCGCGGGGTCCAGCGGCGGGATGCCGTCCAGCGCCCGGTGCCGGCCGGCGCCGGGGCCGCGCAGCCGGACGAAGTGGGCGGCGGTGTCCATGAAGCGGCCCTCCGCGGTGGCGTTCTGCCCGACGCGCAGCCTGAGCAGCCCGCTGCCGAAGGGCGTGAGGACCACCCGGCCCGGCCGGGTCTGCGCCGGCCACGCCCGCGGCACCCGCTCCACCACGCAGGTGGCCAGCACGGCGTCGAACGGCGCCGCGTCCGGGACGCCGCGTGCCCCGTCGCCGGTCTCGACCCGGACGCCGGGCAGGCCGGCCGCCGCGAGGTGGGCCCGGGCAGGGCCGGTGACCTCCTCCTCCAGGTCGACCGTCACCACCGCGGCCTCGCCGAGGCGGTGGGCGAGCAGCGCCGCGTTGTATCCGGTGCCCGTGCCGATCTCCAGGACCCGGTCGCCGTCGCGCAGGTCCAGGGCCTCCAGCATCAGCGCCATCAGCGAGGGCTGGCTGCTGGAGGAGACCGGCCCGGCCGCGCTGGAGTGCGTGACCAGCGCGGTGTCGGAGTAGCAGGCCTCCAGCCAGGCGGCCCGGCGCCGGGGATCCGGGTCGTCGGCGCTCAGCCGCAGCTGGGTGAGGGTGGTGCCGGGCGCGACCGGGCGGAGGAAGCCGGGGACGAAGAGGTGCCGCGGGACCTCGGAGAACGCGCGGCGCCAGGCCGGGTCGCGCAGCCCTCCGGCACGCTCGATCTCCGCCACCAGCGCGGCGCGCAGCCGGTCGGCCGCCCGCCGCGTGCGCTCGCCGTCCCCCGGCACTGTTCCATCCTCGATCATCGATCTTCGGTCCCCTCGATCGCCGGGCCCCACTGTGCACCAGCGTCCGGCTCGACGCCGCGCCTGCGGTATTCCTCCTCCGTACCCACCGGTCTCGGTTACCCTCCGCGCATGACGGATATCTCTTCTGACGCCGCCTCAGCGGAGGACCCGGCGGCGAACGCCCCGACCGGAGCGGAGGCGGCCGCCCGCCCGGCCGCCGGCGCCGACGACTGGCTCAGCGTCAACCGCGCCAACTGGGAGGACCGCAGCCGGGTCCACGCCTTCAGCACCTTCTACGACCTGCCCGCCTTCCGCGCCGGCAGGCGGCAGTCCACGCTGCGCCCGTTCGAGCCTGCCGAGCTCGGCGACGTCGCCGGCAAGCGCCTGCTCCACCTCCAGTGCCACATGGGCCAGGACACCCTCTCCTGGGCGCGCCGCGGCGCGGCCTCCGTCACCGGCCTGGACCTCTCCGAGCACGCCGTGGCCACCGCCGCCTCGCTCGCCGCCGACACCGGGCTCGCGGACCGCGCCCGGTTCGTCGCCGCGGACGTCTACACCGCCGCCGAGGCGCTGGCCGGCGAACTCCCCTACGACGTCGTCTACACCGGGCTCGGCGCCCTGGTCTGGCTGCCCGACCTGGACCGGTGGGCGGACACGGTCGCCCGGCTGCTCGCCCCGGGCGGGGTGCTCTACCTGGTCGAGTTCCACCCCTTCGCGTCCGTGCTGGACGAGGACGCCCGCACCGTCGCCCGCGACTACCCGGAGCCGGGCGCGCAGGGCGTCCTCCAGGACTTCCCCTACACCTACACCGACGGCCCGCGGCTGGAGAACACGGTGAGCGTGCAGTGGGAGCACCCGCTGGGCGAGGTGCTGACGGCGATCGGACGGTCCGGGCTGCGCCTGGAGTTCCTGCACGAGCACGACCACACGCTGTTCGAGATGTTCCCGGCCCTGGAGCCCTCCCCACCCGACGGCGGCTACCGCTTCCCGCCTGGCTACCCGCGCCTCCCCCTGATGTACTCCCTCCGCGCCCGCCGCGACGCGACGCGCTGAGGCGGGCCCCGCCGGCAGGGCGGGCGGGAACGCAAGTGCGAGCGTGCCTTCCCATTTGTCCCGGCTTCCGCCGGATCCGCCGCGCGTCACCACGATCGCCATGCGCCTGTTCCGCTGGGACGACGCCTGACGGCCGCTGCCGCGGCACCCGGCGCCGGCGGGGCGTCTGGGACAATGGGCGGGTGGACGACGCGAACCTGACCCAGCTCAGCTTCTACGAGGCGGTGGGCGGGGAGGAGACCTTCCGCCGCCTGGTGCACCGCTTCTACCAGGGCGTGGCCGAGGACCCGCTGCTGCGGCCGATGTATCCGGAGGAGGACCTCGGGCCCGCGGAGGAGCGGCTGCGGTTGTTCCTGATCCAGTACTGGGGCGGCCCGCGCACCTACGGCGAGCTGCGCGGGCATCCGCGGCTGCGGATGCGGCACGCGCCGTTCCGGGTGGACCGGGCGGCGCACGACGCCTGGCTGCGCCACATGCGTGCGGCCGTCGACGAGCTGGGGCTCACGGAGGAGCAGGACAGGCAGCTGTGGACGTATCTGTCGTTCGCGGCGGCATCGATGATCAACACCGCCGAGGACGACTGACCCCCGCGCCGTGCTGGATCGGCGTTCGGCGTCCTTCAGCGGCGCGGCGGGTTCCGGCGCTCGGGCGCATTGGGCGCATTGGGCCGCGCTCGACGGCCTTCGGCGGCGTTGGGCACGGCGTTCGGCGCGTGGGCGGCGGTCAGCGCAGGGGCGTGAGACCGAGGCCGAGGCCCGGGGAGGGCGCGCGGCGGACCGCCACCGCGCCGAAGGGCCCGGTCAGCCGCAGCCACGCCGGGTGCTCGCTGGCCGTGACGGTCTCCGCCCGGCTGAGGAAGCCCAGCACGTGGGCCGCGTGCGCGGCGCGCAGCGGCAGCGCGGAGGCCGGCCCGGCGGCCAGCGGCCGGGACCAGATCTCATCCGCGACCGCCTCCGCCTCGGCGCCGTCGGCGCCCGGCGCGAGCCGCTCGCGGAACTCGTACACCGCGGCCGCGACCGCTTCCCGCACCGCCTGGGCGGGGAGTTCGGCCAGCGGGCGCCAGCCCGTGCGCGGCGGCAGCATGCCGGCCCAGGCGGGGCCGGTGACCGGCTCGGGAAGCCTCAGCAGCGCCCGCCCCTCGCGGGCTGCGGCGTCGGCCTCGTCGAGCAACTGACCGCCGGAGAGCGTGACGTCCAGCGGCGGCTCGGAGCGCGGCCCCGACTCCGACCCGGGCGACCCGGGCTGGGGCTGGGGCTGGGGCTGGGGCTGGGGCTGGGGCTGGGGCTGGGGCGAGCCTGGCTCGGTGGGCAGATCCGCGAGACGGACCGTGCGCACCGCGATCGGGGCGCGCTCCCCCAGGGGCGGGCGGCCGAACGCCGCGAGCGCGCTGCCCGCCGACTGCAGACGCACCGCCGCCGCGCGGTCGTAGCGGAGCAGCCGGGCCAGGTACGCGGCCAGGCCCGCGGCCTCGCGCGGATCGGCCAGCCGCAGCACACCGCCGGGGCCGCCGCCCTGGCCGGCCGTGCCGCCGCCCGCGCCGGCCGGTCCGCCCGGTCCGGCCGGTCTGCCCTGCTCCCCCACGTTCACGCCGCCACCGCGGCGCCGTCCAGGTACGGCTCCAGGTAAGCCCGCTCCTCCGGGGTGAGCCGGCGGGGGCGCGCGTCCTCCAGGTGGTACGGCACGAGCACGGACGACGCCCGGACGTACAGCGTCTCGCCGCCGTCCTCCGCGACGTCCTTGACCTCATAGGCGACGGTGAACGCCGCGGGGCGTATCCCGGTCACCCAGATCTCGACCGTCACCGGCGCCGGCCGGTAGACCAGCGGGCGCAGGTAGTCGATCTCGTGCCGGGCGATGACCGTCCCGCTGGAGAAGCCGGGGACGCCGGCGTTCTCGGCCCGGGTGAACATGAAGTCGACGCGGGCGTCCTCCAGGTAGCGGAGGAAGTTCACGTTGTTGACGTGCCCGTACGCGTCCATGTCGGACCAGCGCAGCGGACATGCGTAGGTGTGCCGTGCCACGTGCCTGTCTCGTCTCCTCGATCCCGCGCCGCGCACCCCGCCCGTGGCCGGCGCGGAACGGCGGCGAACGCCGTCCCGCGCCGGCCCCTCGGCGGCCCGAGAGATGCCCTCGGCCTCAGCCGCGGGTCAGCTTGCGGTAGGTGGCCCGGTGCGGACGGGCCGCGTCCGCACCCAGCCGCTCCACCTTGTTCTTCTCGTACGACTCGAAGTTGCCCTCGAACCAGAACCAGCGGGAATCGCCCTCGTAGGCGAGGATGTGCGTCGCCACGCGGTCCAGGAACCAGCGGTCGTGGGAGACGACCACGGCGCAGCCGGGGAAGTCCAGCAGCGCGTTCTCCAGCGAGGACAGGGTCTCGACGTCGAGGTCGTTGGTCGGCTCGTCGAGGAGCAGCAGGTTGCCGCCCTGCTTCAGGGTGAGCGCGAGGTTCAGGCGGTTGCGCTCACCACCGGAGAGCACCCCGGCCGGCTTCTGCTGGTCCGGCCCCTTGAAGCCGAAGGCCGACACGTACGCCCGGGACGGCATCTCGACCTGGCCGACGTTGATGTAGTCCAGGCCGTCGGAGACGACCTCCCACAGCGTCTTCTTGGGGTCGATGTTGGCGCGGCCCTGGTCGACGTAGGAGATCTTGACCGTCTCGCCGACCTTGATCGAGCCGGAGTCCGGGGTCTCCAGGCCCATCAGCATCTTGAACAGCGTGGTCTTGCCCGCGCCGTTCGGGCCGATGACGCCGACGATGCCGTTGCGCGGCAGGGTGAACGACAGGTCGTCGATCAGGACCTTCTCACCGAAGGCCTTGCTGAGGTGGTCGACCTCGATGACGACGTTGCCCAGGCGCGGCCCCGGCGGAATCTGGATCTCCTCGAAGTCCAGCTTCCGCATCTTGTCGGCCTCGGCCGCCATCTCCTCGTAGCGGGCGAGGCGCGCCTTGGACTTGGCCTGCCGCCCCTTGGCGTTGGAGCGGACCCACTCCAGCTCCTCCTTGAGGCGCTTCTGGCGCTTGGCGTCCTTCTGCCCCTCGACCTTCAGGCGCGCGGCCTTGGTCTCCAGGTAGGTGGAGTAGTTGCCCTCGTAGGGGTGGGCGCGGCCGCGGTCCAGCTCCAGGATCCACTGGGCGACGTTGTCCAGGAAGTACCGGTCGTGGGTGACGGCCACGACGGTGCCCGGGTACTTCGCCAGGTGCTGCTCAAGCCAGAGCACGGACTCGGCGTCGAGGTGGTTGGTGGGCTCGTCGAGGAGCAGCAGGTCGGGCTGCTCCAGCAGGAGCTTGCAGAGCGCGACGCGCCGCTTCTCACCACCGGAGAGGTTCGTCACCGGCCAGTCGCCGGGCGGGCAGCCCAGCGCGTCCATGGCCTGCTCGAGCTGGGAGTCGAGGTCCCAGGCGTTGGCGTGGTCGAGCTGCTCCTGGAGCTTGCCCATCTCCTCCATCAGCTCGTCCGTGTACTCGGTCGCCATCTGCTCGGCGATCGCGTTGAAGCGGTCGAGCTTGGCCTTGGTGTCCTTGACGCCGTCCTCGACGTTCTCCAGGACCGTCTTGGACTCGTCCAGCGGCGGCTCCTGCAGCAGGATCCCGACGCTGTAGCCGGGGCTGAGGAAGGCGTCGCCGTTGGACGGAGTGTCCAGACCCGCCATGATCTTGAGCACGGTGGACTTGCCCGCGCCGTTGGGACCCACGACGCCGATCTTCGCTCCCGGGAGGAAGCTGAGCGTCACGTCGTCAAGGATCACCTTGTCGCCGTGCGCCTTGCGCGTCTTGCGCATGGTGTAGATGTACTCAGCCAAAGGAAACCGTCCGGCGTCGTCGGGAGTGCTTTCTCACTGTCTCGGCCCTCCATTGTGCCGCACCGCGCCCGCGCCCCCGGACCCCCGCCCGCGCCCTGTGGACAACCCGCGCCGCCCGCTTCCGCTTGTGGACGACCCGCGCGTGAAGCCCTTCCGCCCGTCCCGTGCCCGAGGCGTGCACGCCCCTGCCCTACGATCGGCCCGACCGCTTCCGCACGGCGCGTCACCGCCGGCCCTCGCCCCGCCACCGACCACCGCCGGCCGTCTCCGATCACCGCCGCCCGCGCCGTCCGACACCGACCGCCGCGCCCGAGGAGTCACGTGCCTGTCAGAGCATTACGGAAGGCCCTGCGTGTCTGGTGGGCCCCCGTCCTCGGGAACCTCGCGCTCGGCGTGGCGGGCCTCGTCCCGCTCTGCGCGCTGTGGCTCTTCGCGCGGGAATGGCCCCTCGCCGCCCTCGGCCTCACCGAGCGCGACCCCACCGACAACGACGGCATGCTGCCCTGGCTGATGATCCTGCTGCCGCTGTGGCTGGTCTTCCTGCTGCTGTGGTTCCCGTTCAACTACTGGATGCTGCGCCGGTACCGGCTCCCCGAGCGCCGCTACTGGGCCGCCGGCACGCTCCTGACCCTGCTCCCCTTCGCGATCACCGCCCACGCGGTCGCCACCTCGTGACGCGCCCGCCGCTCGATCAGCGGTTCTTGAACTCCTCCAGGGCCTCCTGGACGGCCACCGGCATGGCCTCGCTGCCGGTGTGACCGGAGTCGTCGATGATGCGAGGGCGGGCGTCGGGCCAGGCCTTCGCCAGCTGCCAGGCCGTGTCGACCGGACTGCCGGGATCGTGGCGGCCGTGCACCAGGACCGCCGGGATGCCTGACAACCGGTGGGCACCGCGCAGCGGTTGCTCCTCCTCCAGCCAGGCACCGCGACTGAAGTAACGGTCCGGGCCTACGCTCCGGCGGCATGAGCGATGCGGAGCGTCCGAAGCGCGCAGGGACTGGCTCGCCTTCGCGCATCTCACCCTCGCGTACGCGTTCATCGGCCCGCTCCGCGACCCCGTCCGCAACATCCGGGTGCTGGACTTGGGGCTGATCGCCTGCGCCGGCATCATCCCGCCGGCCCTGATCTGCGGTCCGCCGCGCGGACTTCCGCGGTGGTGACTGCCGGTCGACATGTCCTTCGGCGTCTTCGGCGCCATCCCGCTGCCTGCTGGCCCGCCGCCACATCCGGGTCGCCGAGCCGCCGTCACGGGCGGGCGCGGCCGGGACCGGCGTGCCCGGGGTGGTCGGCGCCCCGCGAGCGTCCGGCGAACTGACCTGACCCGGCCCGGGACGCGGGCCGCGACACCGGCAAGCAGCCCATCCCCGCGCCGGGGATGGGCTGCCGTACGTAGCGTCAGGAACGGGCCGGCGCGGCCCTCTCGGCGGGCGCGCGGACCGCCTGGGCCACGGTGAAGCTGCCCGGCCCGGCCACGGCGATGGTCAGGAACGCCCAGCAGAACATCACGGCCGGCTCGCCACCGTTCTGTATCGGCCACAGGGCGTGTTCCTGATGGACCGTGAAGTAGGCGTAGGCCATGGAGCCGGAGCACAGGAGCGCGGCCGGACGCGCCGCGACCCCGAGGAGGACCAGCACACCGCCGATCAGCTGGATGAGAGCCGCCCACCAGCCGGGCCACTGGCCCAGCGGAACGCTCTTCCCGCCGTACGCACCCCCCAGGACTCCGAACAGGGAGGCCACTCCGTGGCAGGTGAAGAGCAGGGCGATGATGATGCGGAACAGGCCTTGCACGTGCGGGCGCATGCGTTCGGCTAAGGCCGACAGGTCGGTAGGCATGACGTCTCCATTGAAGGGGCGGCATCGGGGGCTTGCGGCTGCGGGTGGGCGGTGAAGACGCTAGCGAAGTTGTCGTGTTCACGTCAAGCACACCGAACTCCCGCAATCCACAAGGGGAGTCGGCTGCGGTAGCCTCCCGTGCACTCGCATCGTCCTGCCCGGCCGCCCCAGGATGTCCCCCATGCCGCAGCCCGACCCGCACTCCCCGCACGGCGCCGGTTCCCCGGGCGCCTCCGCCGACCCGCGCCTGTTCGCGACCGTCGGTCTCGACCGGCTCGGCGCCTCGGTGCTCCGCCCCGCCGACCCGCGCCGGGTCGGCCCGTACGTGATCCTGGCGGTGCTCGGTGGCGGCGGGATGGGGCGCATCTACCTGGGCCGGAACGCGGACGGCCGCCCGGGGCTGGCCGCGGTGAAGGTGATCCGCCCCGAATACGCGGAGGACCAGGGCTTCCGGCGGCGCTTCGAGCGCGAAGCCGGTGCCCTGGCCCGGGTGCGCGGGGAGCAGGCCTCGGTGCTGCTCGGCAGCGGCTTCGACGACGCGCACGGCGACCTGCTGTGGATGGCCACCGACTACATCCCCGGGCTCAGCCTCTCCGACGCGGTCTCCGCGTTCGGGCCGCTCAGCTCCGTCGCCGCCTGGCGCCTCGCCGCCGACCTGGCGCTCGCGCTCGGCGCCATGCAGCGCGCCGGGGTGGTGCACCGGGACCTCAAGCCGTCCAACGTCGTGCTGGGGCCGGACGGTTGCCGCGTCATCGACTTCGGCATCTCGCAGGCCGCCGGCACCAGTGCCATCACCACCACCGGCCAGCAGGTCGGCACCCCCGCCTACATGTCGCCCGAGCAGGTACGCGGCCAGGAGGTCTCGACCGCCTCCGACGTCTTCGCGCTCGGCTCCGTGCTCGCCTTCTCGGTCACCGGCAACGGCCCCTTCGGCGACGGCGCCAGCGTGGACGTGCTGCACCGGGTGGCGTTCGAGCCGGCCAAGGAGGACGTGCTGGAGCGGGTGGCACGAGTGGCGCCCACCCTCGGCGAACTCGTCGACCGCTGCCTCGACAAGGACCCGGCCGGGCGGCCGACCCCGGAGGAACTGGCCGACACGGCGGCCCGCTGGCAGGTACCGGCGCCCTGGTCGGAGCAGCTCAGCGGCGCGATCATGACCCGGGTCGAGGTGGCCCTGGCGGCGCAGCGGGTCCCGTTGCTCACCTCTCCGCCCGGCGCGGACGAGGACGCGGGCGCGGGCGCGGCGGGTGCGGGCGCTGGGGGCGCGGGCGCTGGGGCGGAGCCGGACGCGGGCGCGGCGGGTGCGGGCGCTGCGGGCGGGGGCGCAGGGGCGGAGCCGGGCGCTGGGTCGGGGGCGGGCGGCGCGGAGGGGGCCGCGGACCTGACGGTGGCACTGGCCGCCGCCGGCGAGCCGGCGCCCGCGACCGGAGGCGACGGCACGGCGACCCCGGCCGCCTTCCTCGCCACGCCGCCGACCGCCGACACACTCTCGGCGCCGCGGACCCCGGCCATGTCGCACACGCCGCCCACCGTCGCGGCCCCGGCGGGAACCCCCTCCCCGGCCTCGCCCCCCGTGTCGTCCCCCACCCCGCCCGGCTCGATCGCACCACCCACACCCGGCTACGGGCCGCCCTACGCGTACGGCGCGCCGTACGGATCGCCCCAGGGAGCGACGCCGCCCTACGGATCCGCGCCCGCCTACGGATCGGCGCCCGCCTACGGATCCGCGCCCGCCCTCGGATCGACGCCGGCCCCCAGCGGCTCGGGGTCCTGGACGCCCCCGCCGCCGTCCGGCACGTACCCGCCCGGCGGGGCGCACGCGGCCGGCGGCTCGTACCCGCCCGGCGGCACGTACCCGGCTCAGGCTCCGCAAGCCGTCGGCGGTCCGGGCGGTCCGGACGGAACCGGTGGGGCAGGCTGGGAGCAGCCTCCGGCACGGTCCGGGCGCCGCCGCACGGTCCTGATCATGGCCGGCGCGGTGCTGGCCGTCGGCGCGATCGCCGGCGCAGCGGCCGCCCTCACCGGCTCGCACGGTCGCACCGACGCCGCCGTCCAGACGTCGGGCGGCGGATCGGCCGCTTCCCCCGTCGGCGGAGGTGCCGCGTCCGCCGGCGGATCCGCGCCGGCGGCGGCCTCCGGCACCACGTCCGCTTCCGCTTCCGCCTCAGCCGCGCAGCCCGCCGACGCGAGCGCATCCCCGAGCGCCGCGCCCAGTGCCCCCGGCCCCGGCTCGGCGACCACGCCCGGCACCGCCACCCGTACCACCGCCGCGCCGACCCAGGGCGGCAACCCCGCGCCCACCACCAAGGCAGCCGCGCCCGCACCGACCAGGACCGCCTCCTCCACCCCGGTCTGGGACCAGAAGTGCACCTACTACTCGGGCAGCGCGGAGACCGACCCCGGCGCGACGGGAGCGGCGGTCCAGGAGATCCAGTGCCTGCTGACCTACCGCGGGTACAGCGTCGGCTCCTCCGGCATCGACGGCCAGTTCGGCCCGGACACGGAGTCGGCGGTGAAGGCCTTCCAGACCCACATGGGCCTGGAGGTCGACGGCCAGGTGGGCCCCCAGACCTGGCCCGCCCTGCGCAGCAGCACCCCGTGACCCCGTCGCCCCACGCCCCCGGACCCGTCGCCCCCGCCCCGGACTCGCGGCCCCCTACCCCTGCCCGGTGTCCCGCTTCGGCCTGTGCACCCCTGCCGTGACCTGCGCTGATCGGCATATCTCCTTTTGCGGGTCGTGATCGCCCGTCCTACCGTGGTCCGTACCGGTTCCAGCACCCGTGCCGGTACCAGTACCAGTGCCAGTCGGCCGATACCCGACCCCGGTTGAGTCGACGAGAGGTGCCGCATGGTTGACGCAGGTCGTCCCGCGGTTCCTCGGCCGCGCAGATCGGCCCCGCCGACCCCGCTGTCACGCCCGTGCCCCCGGCCGTCGCCGCCGAGATACCGGCGGTTGCCGGCCCGGATCCCGGCCCCGAGCTGGTGCAGGAAGCAGCGCCGGGCGCAGGCGTGCGCGCAACCGCCGCCGCAGCCGCAGCCGCAGGCACGGAGCTCAACCCCGCCCCGAGCGCCTCACCCGCACACAGCTCCGGCAGCACCACGCAGTGGGAGCGCTACTCCGTCCGATTCCAGGCGACCAGCCCGCTGAAGCGCTGGCGGACCCTCGGGCTCTTCATCCTCGCCCCCCCTGCTGTGGCTGACGGCCGTGGGCCTGGCCACCCGGCTGCTCGGACGCGGCCACATCTTCCAGGACACCGTCGTGGTGACCGCTGCCTCGTTCGTCCTGGGGTGGATCTTCCTGCTGCTGGGCGTGTGGCTCAAGAACCATGATGAGAGCGCACGATGAGCGAGCCCCTCCTCTCCGAGATCCTGTTCCGCTTCATCGTCTTCTATCCCGTCAGCACCGCCGCGCTCTGGATGGCCGGCGGCCTGCTGTACCGGATGTACGAGGAACGCTCGCGGATCATCCGCCCGACGAAAGGCTGGCCCGGCGTGACCGTGCTCGTGCCCGCCTACAACGAGGAAGGCACGATCGCCTCCTGCATCGCCGCGCTGCGCCAGGTCGACTATCCCCAGCTCGAGATCCTGATCCTCAACGACGGGTCGAAGGACGGCACCGTCGCCGTCGCGACCGCGGCGGCCGGCGCGGATCCCCGCGTCCAGGTCGTCGACGACGGCACGAACATGGGCAAGGCCGACCGCCTCAACGACGGGTTCCGCCGCGCCTCCCACGACCTGGTCTTCGTCACCGACGCCGACACTCACCTGCACCCCGAGGCGCTGAAGTTCCTGGTCGCCCGGATCGAGCACTCCCCGCGCATCGCGGCCGTCGCAGGCTCCCCGCACGTGACCAACCGGGAGAACCTGATCGAGGTCATGCAGGTGCTGGAGGCTCTGTCGCTGATCGGGCTGATGCGCCGCACCTACGCCGTCGCCGGCCGGGTCGGCACCGTCGCCGGGGTGCTGGGGCTGTTCCGGCGCCCGGCGGTGCTGGAGGTCGGCGGCTACGACCCGAAGATGGCGACCGAGGACATCGACCTCAGCTGGCGCCTGCTGCTCGCCGGTTACCGCACCGACTTCGAGGCCAACGCGGTGGTCGGCATGCAGGTCCCGGAGTCGCTTCGGCCGCTGTGGGCGCAGCGCACCCGCTGGGCGCGCGGGCAGGGCGAGGTGCTGCGCAAACACGCCTTCAAGCTGCTCCGGCCCCGCCACTTCGACCTCTGGCCGATCGCGGTGGAGGCGATCGTCTCGCTGACGTGGGTGGTCCTCCTGGTCGGCTCCACCGTGTGGAACCTGGTCGAATGGGCGTTCCTGGACCAGGGCACCCGGGTCCACTGGATGCTCGGGTGGGGTGTGGCGATCGCCGTGGTCGCGGTCGCACAACTGACCGTGGCCTCGGCCATCGCGCTCCCCCACGAGCGGCGGCTGGGCCGCTACTTCGTACTCGCCCCGATCTACCCGCTCGCCTACTGGCTGGTGAACGCCCTCGCCGCGCTCCGCTCCGAGCTGATCGGCCTGGCCTTCGGACCGCGCCGCAAGCGGGTGATCTGGAACATCGAACGCCCCAAGGCCCCCGCGCCACATGGCCCTTGCCAACAGAGCGTTGACCACTACTCGCCCAACGCGACGGCCCGGACGCGCCCGTCGCCGCCGCTGACACCGTCGACATCCTCGCCGCTGCCGCTTCACCGGATGCCGGGCCACGGCACCCCGCACCCGCCGACCGACGGCCACCCGGCACCGCCCCTACCTCCCTCGGATACATGAGGGTGAGCAACACTCCCCCCACCCCCCGGACCCCGCGACTGCTGCCTCGGCGGCGGCGCCGGCGACCGGCCCCTCCCCCGCCGGCGCGCCGCACCTCGCCCTCGCCGAACGCATACTCCGGTCGCTCAGCGCTTGGGACCCGCGCCTGGTGCTCGGCCGCAAGGCACTCCGCGCCCTCATTCCCCTCGCCGCCGAGTGGCTGCTGCGCGGCATCTCGGCGGAAGGCCTGCGCGCCGCGCTCACCCTCGGCCTACCCGGCGCCATGCGCTCGGTGAAGGGCGTCCTGCGCTGGCGCCTCGCCGAAAAGATGCCGGCCGCGCCACCCATTGGCACCGCCGAGGCCGCCCCCGTGCCCCAGCCCGCCCGCTCGCTCGCCGAGTGAGAAACCCGCCAGACCCCCTTGCGACCCACCAGCGACGACCCCACCTGCGCCCACTGCCGCCGCGCGGCTGCCGGGACGGCCCTCGCGAGCCCGATCCCGCGCCCATGCGAGTCCCCCGCCCCCGCCGCGCCCTCGTCACGGTGTGACAGCGGTCTGGATCCGTCTGCGCGCCGGGAGCGGCGTTCGAGAGAATGGGGGTATGCGTCCTGTTCCCTCGTCGCCGACCGTGGCCAGCCGAATGAGCCGGCAAGCCCGAAAGGACACTGGGCCCGAACTGGCCGTGCGACGGCTGCTACACCGCAGCGGGCTGCGGTACCGGGTGAACGTGCCGGTGCCGGGCATGCCCCGGCGGACCATGGACATCAGCTTCTCCCGGGCCCGGGTCGCGGTCTTCCTGGACGGCTGCTTCTGGCACGGCTGTCCTCAGCACGCGACCAGTCCCAAGGCGAACGCGGAATGGTGGCGGACCAAGCTCGACCGCAACATGGCCCGCGATCGAGAGACCGACGAGCATCTGGCCGGCCAGGGGTGGACCGTCCTGCGGTTCTGGGAGCACGAGTCGGCGGTGGACGTCGCACGGCTGATCGATGCCGCGGTGCGAGGCGGGGAACCCGACTGAAGCGCTGGCGGGCCGCTGTCAGAGGTCGCCCTTAGGGTGCGTCCCAGATGGTCGAGTGGGACGGCGGAGTGGGGAACTTGTGGACAGGTTCACGTCGCTGGAATTGTGCGCGGGGGCAGGCGCGCAGGCATTGGGCTTGGAGCGGGCCGGGTTCGATCCGGTCGCTTTGATCGACACGGACGAGCAGGCATGTCGCACGATCTCTCAGAACCGGCCGCACTGGGACGTACGGGTCCAGGACCTGCTGTCCTTCGATCCCCTGGCCGATGAAGACCCGAGCCTGCGGAAGGTTCTGGACGTCGACCTGGTGAGTGGCGGCATGCCGCGGTTCAAGGCGATGGCTGCCTCGAACCGCCCTGGCGACGACAGCCCGGAGCGCGAGATCACCCGCGCGGCGATCAGCCTGGTGATGGCTGTCCAGCCGAAGGCCCTGCTGCTGGAGAACCTGGAGGGACTCGCCCTCGGAGAGGCGTTCGCCCCCGATCGGACCTGGATGGAGGCCGAGCTCGAGCACCTCGGTTATCGGACCCACTGGGCGGTTCTCGACGCTGTCGACTTCGGGGTCCCCCAGAACCGCCGCAGCGGGTTCCTGGTGGCACTGCGCAAGGAGTACGCACACGCCTTCGCCTGGCCGGAGCCCGTCCAGGCACCCCCTCGTACGGTGGGCCAGGCCCTCGGGGCTTCCATGGCTTCGCGCGGCTGGCCCGGGGCCGAGCAGTGGGCGGCTCACGCCGATCACCCCGGACCCGCCCTGGTAGGCGGGTCGAGGAGGCGAGGCGGTCCCGATCTCGGCCCTTCCGGCGCCAAGAAGGCCTGGGCGAAGCTCGGTGTCGAGGGCAAGAGCCTCGGCGACGAGGTGCCTGACGCCGACTTTCCGGTGAACGGAATCCCGCGACTCACGGTCGCGCAGGCCGCCCTCATACAGGGCATCCCCGAGGACTGGAAGATCCACGGACGCAAAACAAGTTCCTACAGGCAGATCGGGGAAGCCTTGCCGCCGCCGCTGGCAGAGGCTGTCGGACGGTCGATCGCCGCGGCCCTTGGGCACAAGTGAGCCCACCCGTATCGCACACCACAAGCCTGCAGAGCGGCCGTCCCGGCTCCCGCCGCCGGCTAGCATGTTCCCTCGTCAGCCCGATTCGGGCCGAGCGCCTGGCTCCGACCGCCAGGGGCTCGGCCCTGCCCAGCTCAGCAAGGACATCCCATGGACAGACGGTTCAAGATCATCGATCTGTTCGCGGGCCCCGGTGGGTTGGATCTTGCGGCGCGCCAACTGGACATCCCTGCGCACGGCATCGAGTGGGATGGCGGGGCTTGTGCCACGCGCGAGGCGAACGGGCTGGGAACCTCCCCGGGGGACGTCCGGCACTTCGGTCCGGGTGACTTCCAGGATGCGAATGTTCTTGCCGGTGGGCCCCCTTGCCAGACCTTCACGGTCGCCGGACACGGCAGCGGGCGACGGGCTCTGGACCAGGTGCTGGCCTTCGCGGATCGCTTCGCGGCTGGCGAGTCGATCGAAGACATCGAAGCTGACCTGGGCAATCTCGAGGATCCGCGGACGGGGTTGGTCCTCGAGCCTCTCCGTTGGACGCTCGAGGCCATCAGGGAGAAGCGGCCGTTCGAGGTGATCGTGCTCGAGCAGGTCCCGGCTGTTCTCCCGGTATGGCAGAAGTACGCTGAACTGCTCCGTCGCGAGGGCTACTTCGTCGCCGACCCCAAGGTCCTGCACACCGAGGAGTTCGGTGTTCCGCAGACCCGTCGCCGAGCCATCTTCATGGCCAGGCTGAGGGAGTCCTTCAGCTCGGAGCCGCAGCTACCGACGCCCACCCACAAGCGCTTCAACCCACGGAAGAGCGCGCGCGCCGAGCGGATGCTGGACGAGACACCACTCCTCCCGACGGGCGAGACGCTTCCGGAGCCTGTCGCGATGAGGGAGGCCCTTCCGGGCCGCACCGAGCCGTTCGTGGTCGTCTCCAACTACGGCACGGGCGGTGACCCCAAGGCCCGAGGCCGGCGGTTCTCGCACGAGCCGTCCGCCACCGTGACGGGAAAGGTCTCCCGCAACAGGGTGGAGGCGCTCGACGGCACGGATCTTCCCCGATTCACCCTGCACGAGATGGGGCAGCTGCAGACCTTCCCTGCCGACGGTGACTGGACATGGGCAGGGAAGGACGTATCGCAACAGATCGGGAATGCCGTGCCGCCGCGCCTCGGCATGCACGTTCTGGCCGCCGCGCTGGGCATCACGAAGGAGGAGCTCGACGCGGCGATCAGGAAGTACTACCGCTACTGAAGACTGATCCCGAGGATCCCGCAGCTCGTCAGGACCGGAACAACCCCGTGGTCGTTGCGTCCGGCGTGCCGATCAGCGCGACCCGGTCCAGGAAGGTGTTGTTCGTCTCGCAACTGGTTTCGGGCAGCAGCACGCAGGCGTGGCAGGCGGCCCGGTTGAGACCGTCGGCTCCGGAGGCGGCTGCCTCGGAGCACAGAGGGTCGTTGGAACACCAGGAGGCTCGACGCAACGCGGACTCCAACGAGGCCGCCAACCGATCGAGTTCGCCCTGGGCGACGAGTCCGCCGAGGCTGCCCGCCGAGTCGCTGGTGGCGGTGTAGATCAGGAAGCCTGCCATCCGGTCGCCGACGTACAGGCGCTCGCGGAGCGATGCGGCAGGGTAACCCCCGTCGAGACTCCACTCGTTGATGAGCAGGTGCGCGAGCGTGTGGACGGCCAGGTAGCGGGGCGTGACCGGAGACCGGGGAGCCGTACGGTCCGAACCCGCCACCCTGTCGTTCAGGAGCGTCTCGTGGTTCCGGCGGATTCCTTCGGCACGCTCCAGGACATCTCGCCTGTTCTCCCAGGCTCCCAGGCGCTGCTCGTCGAGACGGACGAAGACGCCTTCGCCGCTGACCTCGATGGCGGGCAGCCAGCCGACCTTGTGGAGGGAGAGAGGGGCCCGGCGCGGGCTGCCGACCGGATCGCCGGCCGACGGTTCCTCGACCCGGGTGAAGGAGTGCAGGGCGCGGACCTCACGCACGCGCTTGACCAGCATCACCTGCCCGAGGCCGGAGGGCAGAGGGAGCGAGTCGCCGTTGGTGGGTGGCTCGCAGACGAAGTCCTGCTGCTGGTCGCGGCTCCGCTCGGGGTGGGTCTCCTGGAGCGTGCGGTACTCCTCCTGGAGGAGTCGGTCATGCGGGGAGACACTCTCCCCAGCGGCCCCGGGCGCCTCCGGCACCTCTTCCTCGGAGAGCCGCTCGAACTCTCTGAGCGCCTGGTCGATCGTGAAGTCTGGGTTGTGCTTCTCGAAGTCCTTCCCCAGCAGGAAGCCACGGCGGTCGCCCGGATCCATGTCGAGCAACTTTCCCCAGTAGCCGCTGAGCGCCTTGAGGACGCCGCCGTTCCACGGCGGGATGGAGAGCGCGGAGTGGACGACGGGGAACCAGGCCGAGGACGAACCACGCTGCAGCGTCCGGGGCGGCTCTGCGCAATGCTCGGCGGGGGCGTCCCTGAGCCACGGGCGTCGTCCGGTGCACCGGATGCCGAGGTCGCGCAGTGCCTGTCGACGGAAGGCGCCTTCCATCGACACCTCCTTCGCCCCGCACGTACAGCTGATCAGGACGCCTCGGAGGGAGGCCGTGGAACCTTCCGTGCGCATGCGCAGCTTGCCGCCGCAGGGTCCGACGGAGGACCCGCCTTCTCCGGCCGCGAAGGATGCGGACCGATGGACCCACTTCCAGTAGGGGAAGTCGTCGAGGTGGCCGTGTACGCAGGCCATGACGAACCGGGAGGGAACCAGCTCGCGTTCGCAGGTACCGCAGAGCGCTTTGCGCGGCGGCGAGTTGAACTTCCGGAAGTCCTGGAGTTCCCGGCATCCCGGGCAGGAGTACATCTTCGGGAACCGCGCGGCCCGCACGCCGTCGCGGGCCTCCTCGGCCGGGACAGCCGGGGGGAGCAGGAACTTGGTGACCCCGGCGACCCGGCCGAGCCGGGGCTCCCAGATGACCGGTGCGTCCTTGACGTCCCAGGTGTCCAGACCCGACATGATGAAGGACTCGTTGTCCACGGCGATCATCGAGCCGACGCCGTAGGTGGTGATGGTCTGCGCCCGCCTAATCTCGCCGAGCCGGCGGAGCTTGGCAATCGGCTTGCCGGGCCGGGCGGTTCCTCGCTTGCGCGGAGGCGGAGGTGTCATCAGTTGCTCTCCAGGAAGAAGGACGACGAGGCATCCACGTCGCGCAGGCTCCACAGGGTGGGCCAGCCGGCGTGGTCGGATTCGGGGTCGGCTTCGAACCCGCTGAGGAGGGCGAATGCGCCGCTCTTGGCGTGGGCTTCGTAGCGCAGGTTCGGGTCGTCCGCTGCAGCGGCGACCCACCAGTCGACGAACTCGTCGAACGCGGCTGCCGTGGCGTCGAACTCCTCAGGGGCGACCTTCCGCACTCGCTCGAGAATCGCCGTGCGGACCGTGCCGTCAAGTTCGTCGCGGAAGTCCGCGACGCGGCCCGCAGCCGCGTTGGCTCGAGCACCCGGGATCATCAGTCGGGCCAGAGCGACCACGACGGCGTGCAGGCCGCGGTCGCGAGCACGAGCCGAGAACGGGGTGACACTCGTGGACTCGACCTCGCGGTACAGGGCCGAGTGGAAGTTCTGGAAGTTCTCGTAGTGCGAACGGTCGCGGGAACGGGTCGAGTTGAGCATGACCGCGACCAGACCCGGATAGCGGCGGCCCACCCGGCTGGTGGCCTGGATGTACTCCGCGGTGGTCTGCGGCTGGCCCATGACAGCCATCAGTCCGAGGCGGTCGACGTCCACGCCCACCGAGATCATGTTGGTGGCGAGCAGGACGTCCGTCGTGTCCAGCGACGGAAGCCCTCGTTCGACGATCTTGAGTCGCTTGGGGATCTCGCTGGCGCCGGCGCGGCTGCTGAGTTCCGTGAGGTTCTCGGGGCGGCGGGCCTTGTCCTTTCCCACGCCGTCCCGGGCGGCGAGGTACTCGATGCGGTCCTGGACATCGTCCAGGACCTGGAGTTCCGCGGCGGACAGCAGCCGAAGGCTGTTGAAGTAGCCCACCAGGGTCCAGTAGGCGTCCCTGACCGCGTCGTCCGCGCCGCTGATCTGGATCCGGTGGAGCAGTGCGGCGTAGGTGCGGATGAGCAGCGTCGCCTGGCTGGTGCTGGAGGTGAGGAGACCGATGTACCGGCGGGTGGCCTTCGCCTCGCGCGGGGTCTCCACGGCGAACCAGGAGTCGCGGGAGTCCAGGCCGCCAGGCGGGAACTGGCGGACAGCGCGGTCGAAGAGATTCCGGCCCTGGGCGCGGGCCCGACGGATGGTCGCCGTGGAGGCGATGACCTTGGGCCGGTCCGCCAGGATGTCCACGGCGGTCTCGTAGAGGCCGGTGAGCGTACCGAGGGGTCCGGAGATGAGGTGGAGCTCGTCCTGGACGACGAGTTCAGGCGGCGCGGTGTCCGTCCGGTCGCGGTTGAACAGCGCAGCGGTCTGCTCCCTCCAGGGCATGGAGGCGAACTTGTCGACCGTGGCGATGATCAGCGTGGGGTGTGCCGCGTAGACGGCCTCGTCGATGAGGTGGACGGGCAGACCGTCTCCGTGGTGGAAATCGCACCCCAGGTCCGGGCAGCGCACGTACATCCGCGCGTGGTCGGAGTCCACCTCGTAGTGCGAGGCGTCGAGCTCGGTCCCGCACCACGGGCAGGCCTGCAGTTGGGCGGGGTTCTCCCTGTCAAGCCCACGTTCCCGGTTCTCGCGCAGGCGGGCCAACTGTTCCTTCGCCCGGTCCAGCGTGTTGGGGGTGGCGGACTGGCCGACCCACATGCCGATGGAGATGCCTTCCTCCCCCAGCTCCTCCTCGTGCCGGGAACGAAGCAGTTCCATGGCGCAGATCAGCGCCGACGCACGCTCGAACTGCTGGAGCGTCAGCAGACGAAGCGTGTAGCGCATCAGGACGGTGACACCACCGCCGTTGACGGGGTCCTTGAGCCGGCGCAGGAAGGTCGTGAAGGCGATCAGACCGAGGTATGCCTCGGTCTTGCCACCGCCGGTGGGGAACCAGAGCAGGTCGGCGACATCGCGGTCCGCGTGTGCCGGGTCGACGATGCCTTCGAGGCAGAGCAACATGAAGCCGATCTGGAAGGGGCGCCAGGCCCCGGCCCGGACGTCCGGGCCACCGGCAGGCCGGCCGGCGCGGACCCAGGAGGTACGCGCGCGCTGCTCCGCCATGGCCAGGTTGGCGAGTTGGAACGCCCGGAGCACCTTGCCGTTGCTGGGCTCGGCGAGCAGCTCGGCGCCTCGGCTCATCCGGGCGTAGGCGATCTCGCACGCTTCGATCTGCTCGCGGGCCGGTTCCTCGTACTCGGTCCCGGCGAGTGCCGCCGCCTCCTCCCGGCGGTCGGCGATCCACGTCCGGTAGCCCTCGAGGAGGGCGCCCAGCGCGGACTCGACGGTGGTGCGGTCAGCCGTGCCGAGCCCGTGCATGGACAGCGCGTCCGTGGCGATGGACGGGTTGGAGTCGGTGAGCAGTACCTCGTGGGTGGGGACCAGCTCGGTCCGCACCTCGGCGACGGCGGCCCGCTCGACGGACAGTTGGCCGATCGGCGGCGGAGTCCAGTCCCAGACGGCAGCGCAGCCGTGTCCGGTGGCGAAGTTCGGTGCGTGCCGGTGGAGCAGTCGGCTGAGCATCTGCTCCGGATCCAGGCTGCCGGTCGCGGCGCGACGTTCGACGAAGGGCTTCGCCTCCGCATCCTCCGCGGCGACCCGAATCACCGGCTGGTAGTAGCAGACGGCGTCCTTGAGCGTGTGGGGACCCGCGACGTTGGTGTTGATCAGGGTCGCGGTCACGGTGACAGTGCCGTGCTCGCCGGGAGGACGGACGAGGACGCGCAGTTCCAGGCCGTCGTGAAGCTTGTGCGGGACCGATCCGGGGGCAGTGACGTCGACGGTCACCGGCTGCGGTTCGAGCGGCAGGCGGCGCCAGCGTTCACGCTGCTCGCCGGTGCTGCGCGCTTCCGCACGCTCGGCCGAGATCGCGTTGCCGTCGGCGTCCTCGGGCCGGTAGACGGCGGCTTCGGTGCGCAGCACGATGCGAGGTGCTGCGGTCGGGTCGACGGCGAAGGTCAGCCCCATGGAGGACGGGCGGCGCATCTGGGCGAGCGACACCCCGCGTTCGACCGTGCCTTCCTCGCCGGTCAGATCGTGCGCGCGACCGAGGTGCGCGGTCTCGTCGTCGCCATCGATCGCCAGGTCGTCGGCGTCGGCATCTGCGCCCGCCCGGGAGATGTCCGGACTGCTCTGCGGGAAGAGGACGCCGACCGGGTACGTCGTCACCGGGTCGTCCGATTCGAGGATCTCCTCGGCTCCTCCGACAGGGCCGAGGAGGTCGAGCCGGAGAGCCTCGGCGAGGCTGTCCCGGAGCTCGTAGTGGTCGTGGAAGCTGGGGCTCATGGGCGGGTCACTCCGCTCGCGGGGACGTCGGTGCGATCGCCGGCGTGGTGGTCAGGGTGGCTGGTGGTATCGGCGTCGTCGGCGTGCCATTGGAAGCGGGCGAGTCCGACCAAGCGCGGGGCGAGCCACGCCCCGCTGCTACCGAGACCGGCGCGCGCGGAGGCGACATCGCTGCCGACGACGGTCTCGACGCAGTCGATGTGCAGACCCGTGATCAGGCGCGGGAGATTGATGTCGGTCCACTTGCCGTTGCGGCTGAGCAGGGAGTGGAGCGCCCGCCGGAAGTGCTCCGACACCTCGCCCACGGGCTCGCCCCGGTGGAAGATCCCGTACGGCGGTGTCTGCCCCTCCCCCTCGGGGAGTTCGTGGAGCAACCGCAGTTCCACCGGGTCACCGGGCCGTACCTCGTGCACGAGACGGCGCTGGAGCTCGACGGGATCGGTCGTGACTCCGTGCGTGCCCGGGACGTAGGCGTGGCAGACGTCTCTGCCCAGGGCTTCCATCCCGTTGCGGGCCCAGGTACGAGCGCCGCCGACGTACCAACGATCCAGACCCCTGTCCTTGCGCAGAGTCCAGGTGTTGGGGCGCTCGAGGCGGTAGAGCTCGTCCCGGGGCCTGGTCATGGCGACGTAGAGGAGGCGGGCCTCGGCCGCGGGGTCGTAGTCGGACTTCTTCTTGGCGACAGGCTTGGGCCGCCGAAGCTCCTCCGGTTCCACCACGAGGACCCGGTCGAACTCCAGACCCTTGGCCCGGTGCACGGTGGAGACGACCAACGAGCCCGGAGCGTCGGCCGTCAGCTCGTCAGGCAGCCGTCCCTCCGCGACGGCCAGGCGCAGTGCGGCGAGGTCGAGTTGTCCACGCCGGTCGCCGGCGACGCGTCGCACCGCCCGCCACAGAACGACCGGCTCGAGAAGGGGCGGCGAGTCGAGTCCGGCGACCAGCTCGGTGAACCGGCCCTCGGACAGCGCAGCTGCCTCGGTGGCCGAGAGCAGTCCGGCGAGCCACGCGGGGGCGGGCCTGTCATGCACGGACCTCTGGAGACGGTGCTCGATCCCGTACTCGTGCAGCGTGCCGCTGATGCTCAGGGCCTGCCCGTTGTCCCGGCACAGAATCGCGGTCGGGTCCGGCACGAACTTGAGTGAGTCCTGCGCCAGCGGCTCGCTGAGTTTGCCGAAATCCGGCACGCGGTCGAGGAGCATCCTGAGCTCGCGGTGGATGCGTTCGGCCTCCGCCTCCGAGGGTTCCCGCTCCGAGGTCAGCCGTTGCAGCTGCTGTCCGTAGGGCAGCGCGAGGCGTGCCTCGTCGGTGCGGGCCCGGAAGTTGTCGCCGAGGTGGATCTCCACGAGGTCCTCGGCGAACGTCGAACGAATCCAGTCGAAGAAGTAGTTGGTCTCCATCGCCCGCTGCTCCAGGTCCGCGACCTGGAAGCCGTACACGGCCTGGGCGCCGTCACCTACGACGGTGAAGCCACTCGAGTCCTGGAAACGGTCGAGCAGTGACTCCACCATCTCCCGGCGGGCCCCGACCAGGTCCTGGACCTCGTCGATGAGCACGTGTGCCGGCGCGCCGAACTCCCTCGCCTCCACGGCCCCCTGCTCAACGGCCTCGGTCGCGGCCTGGATCCGCTGGTCGAACGTGGTGCCGGACCAGTCGTGATCCGGGTAGGCGTGATGGAGCAGGGAGGCCGCCCACGAGTCGAAGGTCTGGGCACGGACCCGACGGGCCGCGTCCGCGTGCGTCTCGATCCGCTCGCGCAGCTCACGCACCGCGGCACGGGAGAAGCTGAGCACCAGGATCTCCTGGGCCTCCAGCTCCTCCCGCCCCACGAGGGCCTCCAGGCGCCTGACCAAGGTGAGGGTCTTCCCTGCTCCGGCACCCGCCGTGACCAAGGTCCGGGCGTCCCAGGGCTGATCCACCACGGACTGCTGCGCCGGCGTGAGCCGGAACTCCTGATCGGTCACCGCTCACCGTTCCAGAGGTAGTCGAACTTGGTGAAGGCCAGCTCACCCTGGAAGTTCACGACGTTGTCCTTGACGTTGACGATGAGGCACTTCTCGGTGCCGTTGTTCTTCGGCCCGCGCAGACCACGCCCGATCATCTGCTGGTAGACGTTGGGGCTGTAGGTCGGACGCGCGACGAACACCGCGCGAGTTGCCGGAGCGTCGAAGCCCTGGGCGAGAACGCCGTAGTTCGTCAGCACCTGAACACGGCCCCGACGGAAATCATCGATCCGCTTCCGGCGGTCGGACATCGGCGTCGCGGAGTCTATGGACACCGCCTTGACGCCGCGGTCGTTCAACTTCGCCGCCAGGAACTTGGCGTGGGCCACGGAGGTGGCGAACACCAGGATCGGCCAGTCGGCCGGCAGGTTCTCGATCTCGTCGAGGATGCGCTGGTTGCGGTCCCTGTCCTCGGCCAGACGCTGCTCGGCGCGCTTGGGCAGGACACCGAACATCCTGGAGCTTGCGACCTCCTCCAGGCTGAGCTTGATGTCCGCACCGTCCAGCTGTCGATGAGTGACGCGAGTCAGCACCCCGAGGGCCTGAAGCTGCCGAATCGCCTCGTTCTGGTCCCCACCGAAGACCTCGGTGTCCAGACGCTTGCCGAATCGGTGAACGAGTCGGAGCGTCAGGTCCGTGTCGTTCCGGTACGGGGTGGCGGTCAGGCCGATCAGATGCCGGGCCGTCGAGGGCGGGTTGACGCCGAGGTGCTCGAAGATCTCGCCGTAACGGGGTGAGGTCGCGAGGTGGGCCTCGTCCACGATGACCAACGCGGCCTCACGCAGCCACGCGTAGTCGTCCCGTCCGAGGACGCTCTGGAGCTTGGCGTCGGTGGCCACTACCAGGTGTGGTTGACCGGTCACCGGCGTGGCCTCGTTGGAGCTCCAGAGGCGGCTGATGACCAGGGGCACCTCGGCGCCGACCTTCCCCCAGACGAACCGCCAGCTCTGTACGGCCTGTTCGCAGAGCTCCTCCCGGTCCGCGATCCAGAGGACCGGCCCGGGAAGTTCCTTGCGCTCGCGGATCCACCGGATGACGGCCTCGGAAGTGACACGGGTCTTGCCGGCACCGGTGGGCATGGACAGCATCCCGCGCTGCGGGTTCGGAGAGTCCAGCAGCTCCAACAGCGCCTGGGCCAACCGCTCCTGGTAGTCGTGGAGAGCGGGGAACTCGGAGGGGCCGTCGACCGTGAAGCGCGACTGCAGCGGGGGGACCCGGGCGCCGGCGAAAGAGTCCGGGAATCCGAGGTCGGTGACGAACTTGAGCGCCTTGACGTCCCCGTTGAAGCTGCTCGGCGCGAGGCCGGGGAAGGCGAAGGCGAGCGCTTTCGCGTGCTCACGGAGGATGCTCTCCCCGTGGGCGTTGAAGGCGAGTTCGGCGATGCGGTGCGCGTCGGGCTCCTGGCCACCGCGCTCTTCCACCTCGCTGTCGTAGAGGCCAGGAGGCAGTCCGCGGAGAAGCTCTTCGGGGCCGATCAGGAGCGCGATCTTGTCGATGACGCTCTCGGTGCCGGCGATCTCGGCGATACGGTCCTGGATGGCACGGCTCTTCTGCTCCCGCTCCATGGTCTCCAAGATGTTCCGACAGCCCTGTGCCCCAAGGTTCCAGGCGAACTCCTTGTCAGCCGCGGCCAGGACCTCGATCGGCGTGAGGGTGTCGAGGACCAGGAGAGTGGAACCGGTCCGTGCCGACTTCAACGGCCGGAGATCGACCGCGTGCGGGGTGCGGATCTCCTGGTCCAGATCGCTGCACCGCTGCACTCGCCGGTTCTCGATCGACTTCCCGAGGCGCCGCCGCAGCGGTGGGAACTCGTCCACGAGCAGGGTCGCCGGGTGGGCGCCGACCTTGCGGACCTGCTTGCTGATGACATCGGCGACCTTGGACATCCCCCAGGTCTCGATCATCTCGGCTGCCGTGGGGAGGTCGGACTTGTCCGCCACCAACAGCGCGGGCAGCTCCTCCCGGACCAGTTCGTCGAAGTCCGACCGGCTGGTCGCCACGGCGATCTCCGCGTCGGCGCGGGAGTCCCAGCGCTTACCGACCCGGCAACGGGTCAGGACGTCCTCCGGGAACTCGAACCCGATCCGGAACAACAGGGCGTAGGCACGTCCGATGAACGCGTCGTCCTCGCTCGTCAGCACCTGCTCCAGGAGCGAGTTCCACCGATCCGCCGGGACCGCCTCGGGCGTGACGGGCAGGTGGAGCCGACGCGCCTTCTCCTCCGACAGGTCAGAGGCCACCGCCAGGACCTGGGAGAACTGCTTGAGCTGCGGGCCCACAGCTTTCCGGAGCGGGACGATTCCGAGAGAGGTGCTGACCATCCCGTGCCGCCGGAGCATCCACAGCAGAGGGGAGATCACTCCGACACGCGCGTTGACGGCTGCGCCGTAGCTGCGCGTCCAGTTCTCCACGATCCCGACGTCCGGGATCGCCGCGACGAACGCGGCCCGACCCGCTTCCGAAAGACGCGGCAGGAGATCGAGCGGTCCGGCGGGGGCCGCCCCCTCCAGGTGCATCCGGCCGATGCTGGTGCGCGGAGCGTTGACGGGGAGACCCCTCAGGTACTCCTCGTGCATGGCCTCCCGGTACTCGGAGAACCACGGCTGCTGCTTCGGGTCGGAGGAGACCGCCGGCCGGTCGGACAGCCCGAGATCACGGAAGATGGCGGCGTCCGGCCCGTGGAAGTCCATGTCCACTGTGAGCGAAGCGTCCCGGCTGCCGTCCCGAGGGACGACGGCGCCGGGCAGCAGACAGTGGGACATCGGCCGGAACCGTCCGTCCTTCGCCCGGACGTGCAGGGCGGCGCGGGCGTCCGGGTACCGTGCCCGGATGCGGTCCACCTGGGCGTTGCCGCCTGCACTGCGCAGCAAGGTCCAGAACTGGGTCCACAGGGCCGGCGTGTAGTTGTCGAAACCCTGGTCGAGGACGCCCTGGAACCGACCGTGCGCGTCAGCAACCCGGATGCCGATGGTGTGCAGGTGACGCTGCATCTCCATCCGGTCGGCGATGGCAGGGTGGACGTACACCATGTCGTCACGGAGTTCGTCTGCCCCGGTGCGGTGGAAGACCTTGCCGGCGACGGGAGCGACGAGGCCGTGTCCCTCCGTCAACACGATGCGAGCGGCACGAGCGCTCTGCAGGGTAGCCGCGTCGCCGTTGTGCTCGACCATGGCAGCGAGAATCCGGATCGCATGGCACGAGGCCTCGGGCGTGCCGTCGGCGACCAGTGCCTCCAGCCAGTCACGCACGGACTCCGACGACTTGTTGGCCGCGCCGAGGATGTGGCCCATCTTGCCGTGGCGCAGCGGCGTCGCCTCGACGGAGGGATGCACCCAGTTCCGGGGCCGCTTCGGGTACTCCGACCACATGCGGAGCCACTCCGGCTGGAGCTTGTCCGGGTGGATCCGGAGATCGCGCGGAGCCCGGAGGACTCCGTCCTGGTCGGGGAGGGACGGCAGCTGAGCGGCGGTGTCCCACAGGACGTCGATGAAGTGCGCCTCCGCCCAGTTGAGGGCTTCCTTCACGCGGCCGGGCAAGAGAGGGAGGTAGGCGGCGGGGTCTTGACGCGGCGCCAGCTTCGGCAGCGACGTGACCACCAAGCGCGCAGCCACCTGAAGGAGTTCGCGGTTGAGCGGGCTGCCGTCGAGCAGGTTCTGCCTGTCCTCGTTGGTCTTCCACGCGGCATTCAGGTAACCGGTCAGAGAGACCGGGTACTTGGTGGGGAAGAAGGACCAGAACGCACCTCGGCCCGCGGCGACGGTCAGCAGCCCGTCCTTCTCCGTGTAGGCGGGGACGGCCCAGGAAACGTCGATGATCGCGCGATCGTGCAGCTCTCCCGCGCTCTCACGCGCCTTGGCGGTGGGCTCGTGGGCGACCGTGAAGACGCTCCACTCCTCGACCGACTCCTTCTTACCGGTACCGACCTCGCGGATGGTCCGCTTGTCCCCCGAAACCTTGACCGTCAACTTGCGGCGGAAGACCGGACGCTGCCTCCGGTCCTCCAGCAGCACCTCGCCGACGTGCGACGAGAAGAGCTGGAAGCCTGAAGGGAAGGGCTCGACGACCCGACCGTCCCGGTGTCGGAACCCCGAGATGTCGTGCCCCAGCCGGTCCGCCGCGCCGGGCAGCAGCGGGAGCTTGACCACGGTGGTGGCCCACTCCAGGAGTTCGCGCAACACACTGTCCTCGTCCGCCTCGACCTCCTGGTCCAGAGGCCGGGCCATGCGCAGAACCGGGGTGTCCGTCCCTGCGGGCAGTCTTTCCCCGACCGCGTCCGCGATCTCCCGCGCGGACCACGACCGATCGAATCCGAAGCTCCCGGTCCGACTGAAGAACTGGGGCTGGTCGGTCACCGACAGGACGGACTTCACGCCCACGCCGAAGCGGCCGATCTGCCCACCGCGCTTGCGGGAGACACTCATCCGCAGGATCGTGTTCGCGCCCTCGACGGTCACCGGCGTTCCCTCGTTGGCGCAGTACAGCGTGTCGTCGGTGAGGACCACCGCCAGCCGGCCACCGGGCTCGTTCGCCACCTCGTCGGCGCCGTTCTGCACCAGCTCGAACAGCTGGCGTTCACCGTAGCCGCCCTGGGTGATACGCAGTTCGCCATTGGCGTGCTCCTGCACCAGACCGGGGTCGATCCGGTATGTCTCCAGCGTGCGCGCGGACTGCTCCCGCACGGCGGTGACGACCGCTGGCTCGTCGGCGTCGAGCGCCCCGATGTTCAGCTGCTCATTCACGAATGACGCTTCTTCCTGCCCGGCTCGGAGCGCAGGCGACGACAGGGTGATGAGAGACGGGTCGGGCACCCGGCATCCTCGAGATCGAATGATGCCGGCGCCCTCTGACAAGCGATCGGCCTCGCGCGTTCGGACACGCGGGAGAGCCCACACGGGGGTTAGGGGGAAGGAACGAACACCCACGAGCGGCGGACGGACGGAGCGGTGGAAGAGCGCCCGACCGGGGATGGACCCTCTGGATGGGTCAGACGACAGCTGGGGACAACGAGCGCCCGGCCGACTGGGCGCGGTCTTCCGACCGGCAAACCTCTGCCCAGTAGGACAGTCCTTCGCCGCTCCCCCTGAGAGCCACCCGGATCACGTCGAACAACGGCCCCCGGCAGACCCTGCGCATGTCGGTACCGTCGTACCAGTCGTATGCGAACACCCACAGGTCCAGGTTCCCCTGGCTGCAGTAACCGGACATATTTCTCCCCCCACAGCGCGATATGAACGCACAGAGAAATGGACGAGCTGGCCCACCATCAGCATTACGGAACCAGCACGTTCCGAAATGCACCCCCACTCCTGCCGCGAGAGTGAACGAAAGAAGACATGGCTGCGGCAAGGAACTCGAACCCCCTTGCCCAGGAGGCTCGTTGGAAGACGTTACCGCTCCCTCGCACTTTTGACCACCCCCGCAAAAATTCGAGTTCCAGGAGGGCGGAAATACCGCCGATGCCCGATATGAACATTTTGCCGGAGTGCCTGCTGGCGCAACGATGATCAATTACCGTCAAGTGCAAGTGTCGCACCACCGTGCAATGATAATCTCGCAGCTCGTAGGCCGCGAGAACGGAGTGGACCATGGAACCCGGCGAGGAGTTCGGGCCTTGGCTCGGGCGACAGCTCCAACGGCAGAACCTCACGCAGGCGGGTCTCGCCGCGAAGGTCGGAGTCACCCGGGCCGCGGTCTCGGCCTGGATCACCGGGAGGGCGCAGCCCCGTCCGGAGACCATCCGTCAGATCGCGGAAGCTTTCGGCACGGATCTGACCACCGTGTACACCCGCGTCGAGGATGCCGTTCCGGCGCACGCCGTCACCTGGTACCACCGCCCCGCACACGCCGACGGCGGAAGGGAGTTCGGTAACCCCGCCGCATTCGCCTTCGACGCCGATCTCGGCGTCCTCGCCCGGGAAGCCACGCAGAACTCCCTGGACGAGCAGCACGACCCGACGCACCCCGTCCGCGTCCGGTTTACGCTGCACGAGCTGACGGGTGAGCAGCTGGCCAACTTCCTCGACGCGTTGCAGTGGAACTCCCTCAAGGCCCACTACCACGCGGCTGCCTCCTCCGGGCAGAAGGTGAGCCGAGCGCTTGCCGACGGGCTAAGGGAGTTGGAGTCCTCGGGCTCGCTCCTGCTGCTCCGCGTGGACGACTACAACGCCAACGGTCTGACCGGCCCCGAGTACGGGGACGGCCGCTTCGCCGCCGTGGTGCGCCGACAGCTCGACAACCACAAGGTCGACAAGCAGCGCGCCGGCGGGTCCTACGGGCTCGGCAAGGCGACCCTCTGGGCGGCCAGCCGGTTCGGCCTCGTCCTGATCAACAGCACCCTGTCCGAGCCCCACGAGGGGCGCACGGCCCGTCGGGTGATCGGCAGGTTGGACCTGCCGTGGCGGCAGGTGGGGGGTGAGGCGTTCGCCGGACCTGCCTGGTTCGGCGAGCCGGATTCCGACCGGGAGTTCCCCGGCGTCTCCCGGTCCTGGTGGGCAGTGGAGAAGGAGACCGCAGACCTCCATCTCGAACGGGAGGGCGACGCCCCGGGCACGACCTTCCTGGTGGTCGGCGCGCAGGACGCCGCCGCTCTCGCAGCCGGCGACGACGGCCTCCAGGCCATGCACGACAAGCTCTGCGACTCGCTCTCCGAGAACTTCTGGGCCGCGATGACCGGCACCGCGGATGTGCCGCCCCTGTTGCAGGCATCCGTCCGCACCCTGCGCAACGGGAAGGAGCTGATCCCGGAGACGCACGTCAGTCCGGACGAGCGACAGCCCGCGCTGGCTCGCGCTCTGCGCGCGCACCTCAACGGGACCACGGTGGAGGAGATCACCAGCCTGACCGACGTGGTCAGCCGGACGGTCCCCCTGACGGTTCCGCCGCTCCGTTCCGAGGGTCGGGGCGCACAGCCGGTCACCCATGAGGCCGTCCTGCTGGTCACCCCCGCCGTCGACAACGACCTGCGACCCAACGAGATGGTCTCCATGCGGGGCAACCGTATGAAGATCTCCGTCCGCCGGCCGCGTGATCTCGGAGTCGGTGTGGAACCCTTCCAGGCCGTGCTGCTCGCCGGGTTCGCCACCGGCCGGACCGGGAGCGATGTCGGTGTCGCCGAGACCTTTCTTCGCGCCTCCGAGCCTCCCGAGCACGACCGCTGGGAGTACACCGAGGAGTTGGCCACCGCCTACGTCCGCGGTGCCCGGAGGCGACTCGACGAGTTCCGCGCCGCCGCTGACGCCGCGCTGCGTTCGGTCGTCGGGATCCGGGCCGCGGCACCGGCCGACGGCTCTCCGCCGGAGCTCCTCCGCAAGCTGCTGCAATTGGCGCCCGGTGGCAGCGGGCCCGCCCCGCGGCGACGCGGGCGCGGACACCCCGTGATCGACGACATCGACGGCTCCGTCGACGAGTCCGGCGCCTGGGTGCTGAGCGTGCGCATCGCGGTCCCCCAGCAGGACGACGCCTGCCGCCTCGTGGCCGTCCCTCACATCGGCGTGGACCGGGCGGACTCCGGTGCCCGAGTCCGCTGGCGGGAGCTCACCGCCATGGAGAACTGTGCCGTCGACGGCGACGTCGTCGTCGTCGCTCCCGGAGTCAGGTCAGCGGCCTTCACCGGAATCACCGACGTCGACTCCCACCCCGTGGCGCCGGGCATGGCCAGCGTCAGCGTCTCGCTCCGCAAGGCCGAGGAAGGATCCACACGGTCATGAGCCGCACTCTCTACCCCTACCCAGTGCTTTTCGGCCGCCCCGAACTGGAGATCACCCGGGTGCGGGTCGACGGCCGACAGCTCGACTTCGCCAAGATCTCGCACTCCCAGCGCAGTGTCGCACTCGACGGGATCGGCGGGACCGACGACGAGAAGTGGCAGACCGCCACCCTCGACGTCCGTGCCACGCTCCCGGAGGAGGAGATCGCCGACGGACCGTGGTCCGAGCTGCACTGCGTCGCCGTGCTGGAGGAGGCGGCCACCGAGACCCGGATCGTCCGTCGCCTCATCAAGGACCGCGCGAGCGGCACCTGGCAAGGCAGCGTGCCGCTCCACCGCTCCCGGCACCGTTCGCGTGCCACGCTGGGCGTGCAGGTCGTCGCCGCGGTGGGCGACGTACGAGGACGGCTCATCGGCCGCAGCGAGAACGACTGGGTGCTCGATCTTCAGGAACAGCTCCCCGTCCGGGACAAGGAGATCGACATCGTGGAGGTCGACTTCCGCGACGGCCCGCACGTCTGGCTCCGTCCCTTCAAGGACGCCCCTTGGTTCATCGAGACCGACGGTGACATGCCCACGGTCTATCTCAACCAGGGCGTCGACGGCCTCGGCCTCCTCCTCCGCGGCAACGGCGGCCCCGCCGAGAAGGCCACCGCGGCGCTGGTCAACGCCCAGATCGTGAGCGACGCGTGGGTGACGATGTTCCATGCGGCGGCCGGCGACCTCGAGACCGACGAGGACGGCAACGTCCGTGTCCCCCCTGGCTGGCGGGAGTCCGTGCTCCTCGCCATGCTCCCGGACGTACTGCCCGGCCTCTCCCCCACCGACGCCCTGCACGAACTGCTTGCGCGCCGCGAGGACGGTGACGGCTGGAGCACACTGCAGGCCCGCGTGCAGTACGCCGCTTCGCTGCGCGCCCAGTTGCCGAAGCAGCTGGCAGCCACCCTGCGCGCGACCACCCTGGCCTCCGAGGGAGCAACCCGGTGAACACCGACCTCTCAACCCGACCCGCCCGTACCGCGACCGCCGACCGGATCGGGCTCCTGCCCACGGGCGTCGCGAAGCGACACCTCAACCGGGCGGTCCTCGCCGGCGCCGAACCCCCGGCCCAGGTTGCGCTCCTGCGTGCGTCCGCACCTGTGGACGACGCGTCCGCACGGTGGAACTCGGAACCTGTCCGTGTGCTCCTGGAGCAGGCCATGGCCCGATTCGAGGGGGACCGTGCCGCAGCCGACGCCTGGCTCGCTCCCCGCCTCCACGCCACCCTGCGACTGACCCGCGGGGAAGCGGCGAACAAGGACCTGTGGGCGTACCTCGGGCTGATCGTCGCGCCCGACTACGTGATCTGGCGTCACCGCCCGGTAGTCGCCGACGAGGAGCGCCGAACCCCGACCGTCCAGTCCGCGCGATTCGTCGGCGGCAACAACAGCCAGGCCCTCGCCCGGCTCTGGTGGGCCGCCGAGCTGTTCCGCGACGGCGCCGACTACGCACCGGCCGAGTTCGCCTGCGGCAACCAGGACGTGCTCAACACCGCGCTGCGCCTGGACATCATGGAACACCGACCCACAGCCCAGGCCGTCCTGCGCGTCGTACGCCGCCTCGCGGACGCAGGCACACCACGACTCGGCGACCACGTGAACGCCTTGACCACCGCGGTGCGCGTCGCCCGCAGCACCCTGGTCTTCGAGGCCCTGGGCCCCGACGAACTCCCGGACGAGGCGGGTCTCCTGGACTGGGTCGCTGACGCAGACTCCGCCCCGCCCGTTTCCTGGGACCGTCTTCCCGACGGCCCCGACGACGGAGGGGTCCCGGCCGCGTCCGTCGCGACGCTCACCGCCCTGTTCGAGGACATCAACACCCACCTGGCCCGAGCCCGCGACCGCCGCAGTTCCGCCGCCTGAACCCTGCCCAGCAAGCCCGCCACCGTGGCCGGACGAGAGCGCGAATGGGAGCTGCTCGTCGACTTCCTTGCCGACCCGGCCCCCACGATGCGGCTCGGCATCGTGTCCGGGCGGCGTCGGCACGGCAGGTCGCACCTCCTGCGCGTGCTGCAGTCACCTCGCGCGCGGATCGCGGTGCTCGGCGAGGCCAAGGCGACCGCCGCCCGCCGCGGCACCGGCGACCTTCAGCGCTTCGAGCGCATCCGGTCCCTGCTCGCTGACCAGGGCCACGACACCACGCCCACCACTTTGGCCCGCTACTCCCTGCACGGCTTCCGTGCCGACCTCATCGAGGCAGCGGCCACCCGCGACGACATCCTCCTCGTCGACCTCCCCACCCTCTACGGCTGAGGGCTGCGGCCTGGGAGAACCGGCGATCTGCTCCACGCGCGCGCAAGCCAGCGGCGGGCGTGGCACCACCAGGCAGCGCGATGGCCGGCTCAGGAAGGGCGCGACAAGGGGTGGGCTCAGGAGAACAGGTAGCTCCCGAGCGAGAGGCAAGGGTACAGTTTCAGTAGCCTCTGATACGGAAACCGCCCACAGCGGGGACGAGACTGCGACCATCAGGCGATGACGAGATGCTGCTCAGGTTTCGAGTGACCAACCACGGGTCCATCAGGGACACCGCGGAGCTTGTGTTGACCAAGTCGACCTTCGAGGGCGTCCGGCCGGCCGACAACGACTGGGCGGGCGTAACGAATCGACTCGCGGGCATCTTCGGTCCGAACGCCTCAGGGAAGACCACGTTCCTTCAAGCGATGGCCTTTGCGAGCGACGCCGTCGCCCGGTCGTTCGAGTGGAGCACCCGAAGCAAATTCCCCCATTTCCCGTTCCGGCTGGACGCCGAATCGGCCGGAGCTACTTCGGGCTACGAGTTCGACTTTGTACTGCACGGCACACGGCATGTGTACGGGTTCGAAAGCGACGCATCAGGGATCAAAGGCGAGTGGCTCCACTCGTTCCCCGAGGGGCGCAGGCGAGTCCTCTTCGACCGGACCGGACCGCTTCCTGCCGACGTCCAGTTCGGGCGTCACCTCAAGGGAGAGAGCGTCAGGATTTCGCGCCTGATGGGCGAGAAGAATCTGTACCTCTCCACCGCGGCGAACGCCAATCACGATCAGCTGAAACCAATTCAGCAGTGGCTGACCACCCATATCGCATTCGCCACATATTCCGAGAAGAACCAGGCAGGCCGCCTGAGGGCTGTTCGCCACTGGATCGAAGAAGAAGACATGCGTCGGCAAGCAGAGAAACTTCTTGCATTCGCCGACCTCGGGATCCGCCGCCTATCAGTCGAAACCGATGAAGTGGACGATGATACGAGTGCGCGAATTCGCCGCGCCGTGCTGGCGGCCGCTGCAGAGTTCGGAGGGGACGACCGCTCCGAGGCGGAAGAAGTGGCCAACTCGATGATCGACCAGGAGTCCAGAAAGATCGGATTCTGGCATTCAGGGGACGGCGAGGAGGACTACCGTCTGGAGCTTGACGAGGAGAGCAGCGGCACAGTCGCCTGGCTGTCGCTGGCAATTCCTGCTGTGCGAGTGATCTCGAACGGGGACGTCTTCGTCGCCGACGAGCTGGACGCCAGCCTGCATCCCAGGCTGACCGCTGCTCTGATCAGCATGTTCAAGGACGAGAAGATCAACCCCAAGGGGGCTCAGATGATCTTCACCTCCCATGACACATCGCTGATGGGGCACCTGTCCGGCGAGGTCCTCGAAACCGAAGACGTGTGGTTCACGCAGAAGGGCCCTGACGGGGCCTCTGAGTTCTATCCTCTGACGGAGTTCTCCGTCCGGTCCGACCACAACATTGAGCGACGGTATTTGAGTGGCCGGTACGGCGCCGTCCCGGCTGTGTCCTGGGAGGAACTCCGGGCCTCTCTTGAAACTGCGAGAGGTTAATGGGCAGCCAGCGCCAGATCAGAGGCGACCAGAGGATCGCCAAGACCAAGAACATGAGGTCGGCGAACCGCAAGATCCTGATCGTGACAGAGGGCGAGAAGACCGAACCGCAGTACTTCGAGGGTCTGGCCGACTTGCTCAATGCCCAAGCGGTCAAAGTGATCGCCGTGCGTCCTGTCGGCTTAGGCAAGGACCCGCTGAGTGTCGTGAGGGAAGCCGAGCGCCGAGCCAAGGCCGAGCGTGCCGGCGGGGACCCGTACGACGAAATATGGTGCGTCGTGGACGTCGACGAGCACGCCAGTCTTCCGACGGCGTGCGCCGAGGCAAAGCGGAAGAAGCTCCAGTTGGCCGTGAGCAGCCCAGCTTTCGAAATCTGGCTCGTCTGGCACCACGAGAACTGGACTGCCTGGTCGACCAATTCCGAGCTGACCGCCCGCCTCAAGCGGAACTGGGGATTCGCGGACAAGAACCTCCCACCCAAGTTTCCCTTCGAAAATTACAAAGACGCTCAGCGCCGTGCGCGACGATGCGAACAGATCGTGAAGCCGTACGATCCCCCCAACCCCAGCAGCTCGGTGGTCGAGCTGGTCGATCAGCTCGAAAAGGCCTGCATGGTGAAGCAGCCGAAGACCGGACCAAAGGCCTCACCCGACAACAGGACCGCCAGGAACGGGAGAGGGAGCCGATGAGCCCCTGCGCCTCGAGCTCTTCGAGCGGGGGCGGCCCTCTGCACGATCGAGCCGCAACTCCCGCCGAGCCTGGGGTGCCCGCTCCGCAGGCCGTGCCAGGCACCACGTCGACCTCATGGGACTCGCCAAAATGAGCCCCTGCGCGCTTGGCGCGCGAAGCAGCCTCCGTCCGCCGGGGTGTCGAGCAGACAACGCTCTGGCACCGCAGGCGAGCGCTCCCGTCTGCCGAGCGCAGACTCCCCGAGCGCAGACTCCCGTGTCGGAGGCGCAGGTGCGATCCTCGCACCCAGCCCCCGTGGTCGCCCCGGAGCAACAGCAGTCGGCGGACAAGGAATGACAAGGCCCCACTGGGAGGGACACCGGCCAGCCACGGCGAACCGGGCGTCGGTCGCACACCCGACTCGCCACGTCCGGTCCGGCACCAGGGCCCCGCCCTCAGCCCAGCGGCGCTCCCGCGCCTGCGATACCTATTCAAGAAAAAAGCGCCCCCGGCAGGACTCGAACCTGCGACCAAGTGCTTAGAAGGCACCTGCTCTATCCACTGAGCTACGGGGGCCGGGCGGGGACAGGGGACCGGGCTGGGGTGGTGCACGGTGGGTGGCCTGCCGGGGACAGGATAAGGGCGTCCGAGGTCTGTCCCTGGTGCTCGCGCGGGCGGCCGTGTCCGGGTCGGCCGCGCGAAGCGGTCCGATAATCCCAGGTGGGCCGCGCGTGCGCAGCGGTCCGGGGAGCCTCCGGGCCGGACGTTGTGCAGTCGTTACGGCGTGCAGGCTCAGCCGTTATGGATGCCGTCGTTGGCGCGTTGTGCACCCGTTGTGTACATCCTGGCCATGTCAATCGCCCGGTTTGATCACCACCCGATCGAGTGGGTCGGTTATCCACACGGAGTCGCTTCTCCACAGTCGGGAACGGTCCGAGCCCCGGAGGGTTGCGAGCGGCCGCAGACTCAGGTGAGCGCTCGGTCGAGCGCCTGTCGAGGGGGTGGCCGGTATGAACGGCGCGGTGGTGACGGTGGCGGGGAACACGGCGACGGACGTGCGGCTGGACGCGACGTCGTCCGGGGTGCCGGTGGCCGAGTTCCGGCTCGGCGCGACGGAGCGGTGGTTCGACCGCCGCAGGCAGGAGTGGACGGACGGCCCGTCGAGCTTCTACACGGTGCGCGCCTTCCGGGGCTTGGCGGAGAACGTGGTCAGTTCCGTGTCCAAGGGGGATCCGCTGCTGGTGACGGGGCGGCTGCGGGTGGCGGAGCGCGATCGCGGGGAGGGGCGCGGCCGCTACGTCGCGGTGGAGATCGATGCGACGTCGATCGGACACGACCTCGCGCGAGGGACGTCCGTGTTCCGGCGGACGGTTCGCGGCCGGCCGGGGAGCGGGACGGCGCTCGGCACGGGGACGGTGCTCGGCGCGGGAGAAGGCCTCGGCGCGGAGGCGGGGGCGGAAGAAGCCGCGCGGGTGTGGGGAATCGCGCGGTCGGAGGCCGGAGGGGGGCTTCCGGCCGGCAGCGATGCCCCGACTGCGGCGGGCGGAAAGGAGGAGGAAGCAGGCGAGGACAGGGACGCTGTCCGCTACGAGGAGGAGCGCGACCGGGACTTGGCCGGGAGTGGCCGACAAGGCCTGTAACAGCTCTGTCATATCTCCTTCGAGATGCGCGATCGATATCGCGCCGTCTTCACTCCGTAGTCATACTTCGAGACCAGAGGCGTATCGCGCGTATGTGCGAGATGCTGCGGGGAGTCGGCGGCACAGGGAGACGGACGTTGGCGGGGAAGTCGAAGCCCGCGGAGGCGAAATCCGCGTGAGCGACGAGTACATATCAAGCCAGCAAGGACAGGGCGGCATCGAAGGCGAAAGTCGGGGCGAGCCTGCGGGCGGAGGCACCGAGGAGGCAGCCAGGCGGGGCGGGGGCGTCGGTGGCGGGCAGGCTGCGCGCACGGGCGGCGAACGCGCTGGTGGGGACGCCGCCGATGGCGCGAGTGCCGGTGGTGGCGGAGTCGGCGAGGGCGACCGGGCCGGCGGGGCCGGGGGGCTCGCCGGCCCGGCGGCGTCGGCCGCGACGACGGAGACGGCAGCAGCAACGGTGCCACCACCGGCAGCAGCGGTGGCGGCGGCGGCAGTTGACGCGGCGGCCGACGGCAGCACACCCACCGAGCGGGGGACCGGCGCCGAGCCGCAGGCCTCTCGGGGTGCGGCCGCCGAGGATCCGCACTTCGGGCGGACGGCTCGGCGGCTGGCGCGCCGGCGGCGGAGGTTCAGAGCCCTCAAGATCACCGCAGGGGTACTCGCCGGGCTGGTGCTGGTGACCGGGGGTGGCGCCTTCTACGCCGTCCACCATCTGTCGAAGAACATCCGCAGTGCCCCGTTGTACGTGGGGACGGACAAGAAGGCCGCGGTCGGCGTCGAACAGCCGGACGCCTTCGGCCGCACGCCCTACAACCTGCTGCTCATCGGCTCGGACACCCGCTCGACGGCGGCGGACTGTGCGGCGGGCGGCGACTGCGGGCCGGGCGCCCGCGCCGACGTGGAGATGATCGTCCACCTCTCCGCCGACCGCAGCAACATCACGGTCGTGTCCATCCCCCGCGACACCGTCATGGACCTGCCCACATGCACGGATCCCGACACGCACACAACGGGGGGCGGCACCCGGACGCTGATCAACGCGAGCCTCCAGTGGGGCCCTTCCTGCACCGCCGCGGCCGTGCACAAGCTCACCGGAGTCGCGATCGACGACTTCGCGATGGTGGACTTCGAGGGCGTGGAGAACATCTCCGACGCGCTCGGAGGGGTGGACGTCTGCGTCGACCACAGTTTCTACGACAAGCTGTCCGGGCTGAAGTTGACCGCGGGCACGCACAAGCTGGAAGGCAAGTCCGCGCTCGAGTTCCTGCGGACCCGGCACGCGTTCGGTGACGGCAGCGACAACGTCGGGCGCACCTCGGCGACGCACATCTTCTTCAGCGACATGATCGACAAGCTGAAGGCCGCGGGTACCCTCACCAACCTGATCTCGCTGTACAACATCGCGGACGCGGCGACCCAGGCGCTCACCGTCAGCCCCGATCTGGACAGCGCCAAGCGGCTGGTGAGCCTGGTGACCGATCTGAACAAGGTGCCGTCCCAGCGGATCACCTTCGCCACGATGCAGAACGATCCGGACCCGGAGGAGCCCGCCCACGTGGTCATGGACCCCAGGGCGAAGGCGCTCTTCCAATCGATCATCAACGATCAGTCGCTGTCCCCCGCGGACGGCTCGGCCGCGGGCGGCTCCGGCTCGGGAACTCCGACCGAGGCAAGCAGTTCGCCGGCCACGGAGAACGTGGCGGACGCGAGTCCGAGCAGGTCGGGTGACGGCGACGCGTCCGGCGCAGCGTCCGCCTTCGGCGCGTCCGGGGATCCGACCGTGACCGCGAGCGGTTCGGACACCGCGGAGGGCTCGAACGCCGCGAGCGCGTCCGGCTCGGCGGCGTCCGCGTCGGTGGACATCTCCTCCGCGCTGGACGGCGCTCAGCATGTGACGGCGAATCAGAGCCAGTGCGTCACCGTCAGCACGCAGTACACGGAGGCCCTCTACGGCAACTCCGGCCCCGGACGCACGCCGGAGGAGATGTTCGCGATCTACAAGAACGTGCCGAACTCCGCGCCCTGACCCCGGTGGGCCAACAACCGACGGCCAAGACGGCCAGGGGGTCAGGGGCCAGTGGTCTGGGGCCGTCAGCCGGGCGTCATGCCCGGCAGCCGCGCGCACGCAGCCGCCGGCGCAGCGCCGGGGCCCCGAGAGCGCCGGCCAGGCCGATCAGGGCCGCGACGCCGTAGTCGACGGCTGCCGAGTCGAGGCCGGCGGAGCCGAAGGCTCCGGTCCCGGTCCGATCGGACAGCAGCGCCCCGCGGGCCGGTGCCTGGGCGAGAGCAGGCCTTGCTCCGGTCCCCGGCCGGGTGCCCGCGTCGGGGCGCACGTGGATCGCCGCGAAGGCCCCGAGGCCGGCTCCCCAGCCGCCGCCGGTCGCGGGGGCCGGGGGCGTGACCACGGTCAACGTGCCGGTGCCGGTGACGACCCCGGCGCAACGCGCCGTGACCGGATACCGGCCCGCCTCGGCGTCGGCGGCCACGGTCGCGGTGCTCATCAGCGGACCTGACCTGATCGCGCTGAGCAGAGTCGGCCCGTCGAAGGCCGCGGAGGTCACGACCGGGCTCACCCCGCCCGGACAGGCGATGGCCGCGCTTACTGCGACCACACCGCCGGGGCGCGTCTGCGAGGGCGCGAGGACGAGTCTCACGCTCCCGACGGCGGTGCCTGCCGCGGTCGGCACCTGGCCGGTGTCGATGGCCTGGGGCATTCCGGCCGCCGCGTGCACGGCCGCCGCGTGGACAGAGGTTGTGTGGACGGCGGTCGCGGGCACGGCAGCGGCGGCGGGCACGACGCCGGCCGGGTCGGCCGAGCGGTGGTGGCCCGGTGCGGCCGGGCGATTCGCGACGGGGCGATTCGTGACGCAGGATGCCGCCGCCGGGTGGAGCTCGCAGTAGGTGGCGCCGTCCGCGGCCGCGAATGCCGGCCGCGGAGCCGAGACGGCGGGTTGCGCCGCTGCCAGCACCACCGCTGCGGAGCCGAGCCCGATCAGCCCCGACCGGATCATGCCCATCCATGCCTCCTCGCGGCGAGGTCGCCGGACGGCGCCCGACTTCTCACCCTCGCGAAGGCATGGATGCGAGAATGATGATCTTTTAAAACGACGACGGGTCCGACGGAGTGATCCTTCTACCTGGTCGGCTCACCGAAGCTGCAAAGCCCGCTGCGCTCCTGTCACCTCGCCAGCTGATCCGCAGCGCCGCACCAGACCCGTCAGCAGTGCGCGGAAGTGCGCGAAGTCCGGCACCGGGGCCTCGGCATCCTTCGCCGCCTCATCCCACCTGCGCAAGCGCACGGCGTCCTCGCGGAAGGGGTGGCCGGCGAAGCTCTGCACCTCGGCAGACGACATCGGGCCGCCCTGGAGCTGCAGCGTGCGGGCCGACTCGGCGGACAACAGCCCTGCGTACTCCGAGTCGATCGCGCACAGGTACCGCTTCGCCGCGACGTGGAGCCGGACCGGTTCGGTGACGTCCGGGCCGAACCAGCGCTCCAGCCAGTCGGCGCCGGTCTGACTGTGCCGATCGTCGGCCCCGGCCACCGCGTCCGGGCGCTCCTCAGAGCCGAGGACATGGCCGATGTCGTGCAGGAGCGCGGCCGCCACCAGGGACGGGCAGGCACCCTCGGCCTCCGCGAGGGAGGCAGACTGGAGCATGTGAGCGGCCTGCGTCACCGCCTCCCCACCGTACGCGCGAGCGCCCGCGCTCTCGAAGACCCTCTCCAGGCGGTCGATGACCTGATCCGGCGTCAGGCATCCCCATGTGCGGGCGTCCGCAGTCTCGGTCTCGGCTACCGGCATGGTGTCCTCCCAGGTGCAGGCGGTGCGTGCGAGCCGTCGTGACATCGCGGCGGCGCTTCGGCCCCGGAGTGGTCACCTGCCCAGCATCCACGAGAGCGATGAACTCCGCTTTGCCTCGACGTCACACGTCGTCGCCGGCTGAGGCACGATCGCCGGCCCGCGCACCGGGTTCGGACGCCGGCGCACCCCCGCGCCCGGCTCCCGCGGCAAAGCGCGCCGCACCCTGCACCATGCTTCCCTCCGCGATCACCGCCATTCCGTGGGCCCACTCGTTCGCCAGCGCGGCCGGCTCGTCCAGTTCCTCGGACTCGCGCAGGGAGAGCCGGTCCTGCCGGAGGCAGTACTGCGGGAGTGCGGCCAGCTCCGCGGCCAGCTCCTCCGCGGCGCGACGCTCCTCGCCCGGCGGAACCAGCCGGTTCACCAGGCCGATCCGGTACGCCTCCTCAGCGTCGACCGGACGGCCGGTCAGGATCAGGTCCATCGCCCGGCCTACGCCGACCACACGGGGCAGCCGCACCGTCCCGCCGTCGATGAGGGGCACGCCCCACCGCCGGCAGAACACCCCGAAGACCGCGTCCCGAGCGGCGACCCGGAGATCGCACCAGAGCGCCAGCTCCAAGCCGCCCGCCACGGCGTGCCCGGCGACGGCGGCGATGACCGGCTTACCGAGGCGCATCCGCGTCGGCCCCATCGGGCCGAGCGGCTCATGCCGGCCCAGGAGTTCGGGCCGGTCCAGCAGGTCGGGCCGGTCCAGCAGGTCGCGCGGGCCGACCTCTTCGCGCCGGTCACCTCGGCCGGGCACGGCCGGAGGATCCGAGTCCCCCGCCGGCGGCCCAGGAGGAGCGGGCGCCTCGCCGACCGGGTGGAGGGCGTTGCCTCGCGCGGTGCCGACGGCCTTCAGGTCGGCACCGGCGCAGAAGGTGCCGCCCTCCCCCCACAGCACGGCCACCGCGGCGCTCTCGTCGGCGTCGAAGGCGGCGAAGGCGGCCGCCAGTCGGCGGGCGGTCGGACCGTCCACCGCGTTGCGGGCCTCGGGCCGCGCCAGGACCACCGTCCAGACCGGCCCGGCCCGCTCCACCCGGACGGTCGGCGCGGCGGCGGGCGTCCCACCGACGCCGTCCGGAGCGGAGGCGTCGTCGGCTCCCGCGTCATCCGCTCCGTCAACTGATGCGTCGTGATCGGCCATGCCCGCTGACGTTACGCCCAGGGTGTGAGGACGGGTATGTCCGCCGCGGTCGGCGTCGCCGGCGTGGTCGACTCCGCGAGCACGTCGGCCACCACGCAGGCCATGTTGTCCGGCGAGCCTTCGGCCAGTACCTCCTCGCTCAGGAGCCGCACCGCGTCCACGGGATCCGCCTGGCCGGCGAGAACCTCGGCGATGCGTTCGCGAGTGAGCATCGACCACAGCCCGTCCGTGCACAGCAGCAGCCGGTCGCCCGGCTGGACGGTGACCGTGGCGAGGTCGGGCCGGGGATCCCCGAGTTCCTGGATCGCACGTACCAGCAGGGCCCGCTGCGGGTGCGTGGCGGCCTCGAACTCCTCGATGGCGCCGCCCTCCACGAGCGCGCGGACGCGGGAGTGGTCCTGGGTCAGGCAGCGCAGCTCGCCGTCGCGGAGGAGATAGGCACGCGAGTCGCCTATGTGGACAAGCCCCAGCTCGCCGGGTCGTCCGGCGTCGGTCAGGGCGGTGAGCGTACTGCCGAGGCCGGCGAGCGCGGGGTCGTCGCGGACGGCCGCCCGCAGGGACGCTGCCGCGCGGCGCACCGCCTCCTCCAGGCCCCGGAGCGGGTCGGGGGCGAGTGCGGACGCGCTCAGCGCCTCCACCACGATCTCGGCGGCGCGGGCACCGGCGCCGCGCGGACCGAAACCGTCCGCCACGGCCAGCAGCCGGCCGTCCACCAGAACGGCGTCCTCCTGCCGCTCCCGGACCGGGCCCTGCTCCAGCCGGACGGCGCTGCGCCACAGCGGCCGGCCGTCCTCCCGCCCGTCCCGGCACCGCTCCGCCCGGCCGCCCGCACGCCCGCCGTCCCTGGGGTTCGCGGTGCCGTCGGCGCGGGCCGCCGTACGGTCCGTCCCCTCGTTCCCATTCCTGGCCATGGTTCTCGCCTTCGCTGTCAGGTCGTCGACGAGGAGGGAGGCGAGCCGCTCGCGCTCGGCGGACTCCGAGCGGATACGGTCCCGGAAGGCCGCTACCTCGGCCGCAGCCGCGGCGGGCGGGAGCGCGCACAGGCTCTGGATCCGCGCGAGCGGCATCCCGATCCCACGCAGCCGCCCCACCAGGCGGGCCCGCTCCAACTGGCCCGCGCCGTAGAACCGGTAGCCGTTGAACGGGTCCACCCGGGCGGGCGGGAGCAGCTCCAGCTCTCCGTAGAGACGCAGTGCCTTCGCCGAGAGCCCGGACGCACGGGAGAACTCCCCGATGGTCATCAGCCCCACGGTTCCGCCTCCCTCCTCACCGGGCTGCTCGCCCGGTGAGCACCACGTTGGAGCTTTCCCCAAGGGCAAGGTCAAACGGCCGGCGGAGGAATCTCCCGACCGGCCCGGCACTCAGGGCGCGGACCGCGGCTCCGAGCCGTCCTCGGCATGCCGGGCAGCCGTCCGTGACGACGCGCGCACCCGACGCAGCCGCCGCACCCGACGCAGCCACAACTTCGTTCGAGGCCGCGGCAGCAGCCGCACCCGCGGCCTCCGGTCCACGCCCCGAGCGGCCTTTGTGGTAGACGGTGAGCCCGCGCGACATCCCCAGCGGCACCAGCACCAGCTCGACCAGGACCGCCTTCCAGGCGTAGTACAGGTTCACCAGCTTCATCGGATACAAGCACGGCCACCACGCCAGTGCCCTCCTCAACGGCACCCTCCGGCGCTTCGCCGCCCAGGCCAGCACCGGCGCGGTCAACCCGATCTCGGCGGTGAGCCACCACAGCACCACCGCCGCGACCGAGCGGTGCAGCAGCAGCGGGCCCAGCAGCGGAGTCACCCACCACAGCGGCGCGGTCAGCACGTCGAGCAGGGCGAGCAGGATCCACAGCGCCAGCAGCGGCCGGCGCAGCAGCAACCGGGGCCCGTGCAGCCGGATGTTCTGGCAGAACCCGGCCATCCACCGCCACACCTGGGTCCGCAGGCTCCGCAGGGTCTCCGGGTCCGCCGCCCACGCCTCGGCGGCGGCGACGTAGACGGCGCGGCGGCCCGCCAGCTGTCGGCTCCAGGTGATGTCCATGTCCTCGACCACCGTGCGCTCCGGGAAGCCGCCCGTCTCCTCCAGGACGTCCCGGCGGAAGACCGAGCAGCAGCCCGAGCACACCATCGGGGTGCCCGCCGCCGCTTGGACGGGCCGGTTCCAGTGGAACCCGATCAGGTACTCGACGGCCCGGCCGCGTTCCCACCGGGTGCGGGCGAAGCGGGACTGCACGCAGCCCGCGGCCACCGCCACCGAGGGGTCGCGGAAGGCAGGCAGCAGCCGCTCCAGGTAGTCCGGCGCGAGCACGGTGTCGGCGTCGACCGCGAGCACCAGCTCGCCCTCGCACCAGGGCAGCGCGTGGTTCTGGGCCCGCGCCTTGCTGCCGAGGTTGTGCTCCGGGCGCAGGACGGTGGCGCCCATGGCGCGGGCCACGACCCCGGTGCGGTCCGTGGATCCGTCGTCGACCACGATGATCTGGTGCGGCGGCCGGGTCTGGTCGAGGAGCGAGGCCAGCGTCGCGGGCAGCGTGTCCTCTTCGTTGTAGGCCGGCACGATCGCGGTCACCTTCGGCTCCGCGCCGTCGTCCGCGCCGCGGCCGGCCGGCCCCGGGGACCGGCGAGGGGGCCGGAGCAGGCCCGGCGGCCGACCGCGCAGCCGGCGTCCGGCTCTCAGCCCCGGCGGCAGCAGCCGGGTCGCCATGCGACGCGCCAAGGCCGCGCCCCCGGCCACGCACGCCACCACCAGGTACACCACCGTGCTCAGCCCCACCACCGGCAGTCCGCCGTTACCCATCGGAGCATCGCCCCCCTCCGCCCGGTTCGGTCCTCACCCCGCCGACGCTAGCCACGCGACGGCCCCCGGCCGGCCGCCGAGCACAGATCTGTGGACGGCGGACGGCCTTGGAGCAACGGCCTCCCCCGAAGGGACCTCTCCGCCTCGCCGACGGTCCACAGCCGCCGCACGATGGCCAGGTGGCACTGACTGTCCGTCATGCCCCGTACGCCCTTCGCTCCGTCCGCTCCATCCGTTCGCCCGCTTCCGTTCGCTCCGCTCCCTCGGCCGTGCCCGCGTCCGGGCGCCGGCCGGAGCACGCCCTCCACTCCTCCTTTGGAGCCGCCCCATGCCCCGCAGGTTCAGCTTCCTCGGCCGCGATCTCGCCGTCGACTTCGGCACCAGCCGCCTCCGCGTCTGCGTGCCGGGCGAAGGCGTCGTTTTCGACGTGCCGTCAGCCGTCGCGTACGACACCCGCAGCGGGCGGATCCTCGCGTTCGGCGAGGACGCCCTGCGTATGCGCGGGCGGACGCCACCGAGCGTGGAGACCGTCCACCCGATCAAGGAAGGCGCGGTCGCGGAGTTCGAGATCGCGCGCTGGCTGCTGGGCCAGGGGCTCGCGGCCGTCTGCGGTGCGAGCCGGCTCTCCCGCCCGCGCGTGGTGCTCTGCGCGCCCCAGGGCGCCACCGACGTGACCCGCCGCGCGCTCGCGGACACCTGCCTGCAGGGCGGTGCACGGGACGTCCAGCTGGTGGACTCGGCGATGGCCGCCGCGCTCGGCGCCGGGCTGCCGGTGCAGGAACCGCACGGCACCATGCTGGTGGACGTCGGGGCGGGGAGCACGGACGTCGCGGTGATCGCCCTCAGCGAGGTCGTCCACCAGCGCAGCACCCGCGTGGCCGGGCACACCTTCGACACCGCGATCATCGACCACTTCCGCCACGAGCACTGCCTCGGACTGAGCCGCTCGGCGGCGGAGGACCTGAAGATCCGGATCGGTTCCGCGCTGCACGCGCCCGCGGGTCCCCAGGGCCCGGAGGAGACGGAGGAGCCGCCGGCCCCGCTTCCGGACCGCTTCCCCGTCCACGGCCGCCACCTGCGCACCGGCCTGCCGACCAGCGCCCAGGTCAGCCCGGAGGAGATCGTCTCGGCGGTCGAGCGCCCGCTGCGGACACTCGTCGACGCGGTGAGCCAGGCCCTGGACGCCTGCCCGCCCGAGCTCTCCCAGGACCTCGCGGACCGCGGGATCGCGCTGACCGGGAACGGCGCGCTGCTGCACGGCCTGCAGGACGAGCTGCGCCGCGCCACCGGCATTCCGGTCCATCTGGTCGAGAACCCCGGCGGCGCCACCGCCCGCGGCGCGGGACTGTACGCCGCCGCCTACCAGGCGACACGCCGGTCGCGGGCGCAGTCCGAGCAGGTGCGGGTGCCCGCCAACGTCGCGACCTGACGGTCTCCGGCTCGGGGGGCGGGCGGCCCTCCCGGCTGCCGCTTCGCCGATCCGCCGGGCCGCCGATCCGCCGGGCCGCCGATCCGCCTGCCCGCCGCGGCGCTGCGTCGTGCCGCTCCGCCGCGCCCGGTGTGCGTCGTCGGGTGGCCGCACCCGCCGCACCCGTTCCCCGCGGGCGGTTGTCAGTGCCCCCTGCTAGCTTGCGATCGTGTCCGCACCGCTCATGTCCAGCACTCCGTCCGCGCCCGGCGGCGCCGGGGCGGATCCGCGCCAGGGTCCGCCCCCGCGCGTGGCCGTGCTGCCCGACCCGGGCGGGGAGGGCGGTGTCGTGCAGCCGCTGGACGAGCGCGGCGCGGAGCTCGGTCCTCCGCACCGCGTGGCGGACCTGGCGGCGGTCATCGCCGCCGCCCAGCGAGGAGCCACGGGTGCCGCCGCCGGGGAGGGGACGGCGGCGGCCCCCTGGCCCTCCGGCCCGGCTTCCTCGGGCCCGGCTCCCCGCTGGGTCTGGTCGGCCACGGACGAGGTCTACCCACCGCTGCTCGCCCGGCTGTCCGAGACCGGCGGAGCAGAGGGAACGGACAGGCCGGCGCGCTGCCACGACGTCACGCTGACGGAGCGTCTGCTACTGGGCGCCGAGGAGCGCTACGGTCAGGCACGCTCGCTCGCCGCCGCCTGGGCGCGCCTGCAGGGCCTCCCCGTGCCGGAGGACACGCCCGCGCACGCCGGCCACGCCTCCCCCGCCGACGAGCAGGACGCCCTGTTCTCGGTGGGCGCGGCCGGACGGGGCAGCGGTCTGCCGACCGGGGTGGATCCACTGGCCGCGCTGGTCGCCGTGCACGCCGACCAGCAGCGCCGGCTGGAGCGGGACGGTCCCGCCCTGCGCCTGCTGTGCGCCGCCGAGTCGGCCGGCGCGCTCGCCGCTGCCGAGATGACCCACGACGGGCTCCCCTGGCGCGTCGAGGTGCACGACCGGCTGCTGACCGAGCTGCTCGGCCCCCGTCCGCCCGCCGGCTCCGGGGCCCCGCCCCGGGAACTCGGCGAGCTCGCGCTGGCCATCCAGCGCGCCTTCGGCAACCCGCGGCTGAACCCCGACTCCCCGGCGCAGCTCCTGCGGGCCTTCTCCGAACAGGGCGTCAGCATGCCGTCGCTGCGCCTGCACCGGCTCCGCGAGCTGGCTCACCCGGCGGCGCCTCTGGTCGTGCGCTACCGCGAGCTGTCCCGGATCCACACCGCGCACGGCTGGGCCTGGCAGGCGCAGTGGGTTCGCGGGGGCCGGTTCCGCCCCGAGTACGTGGTGGGCGGGGTGGTGTCCGGCCGCTGGGCCTCGCGTGGCGGCGGGGCGCTGCAGATCCCGCGGATCCTGCGCGGCGCCGTGGTCGCCGACCCGGGCTGGCGGCTGGTGGTGGCGGACGCGGGCCAGCTCGAACCACGGGTGCTCGCGGCGATGTCCGGCGATCCGGGGCTCGCCCGGGCCGCGGCCCGCGGCGACCTCTACGCGGGACTCGCCGCGGCCACGTTCGGCGGGGACCGCGGCCGGGCGAAGATCGCGCTGCTCGCCGCGATGTACGGGCAGACCAGCGGCGAGGCCGGGCAGCTGGTGGCGGTGCTCCGCCGGCGCTATCCGCAGGCGATGGAACTGGTCGAACGCGCCGCGAGGACCGGGGAGACCGGCGGGTCGGTGCGCTCATGGCTGGGCCGCGTCTGCCCGCCCGCCTCGGCGGAGTGGCAGGACCATGCCCAGACGGAGGACGGCGCGGGGGACGCCCGGGCCCGGGGGCGCTTCACGCGGAACTTCGTGGTCCAGGCCACGGCGGCGGAATGGGCGCTGGCACTGCTGGCCGCGCTCCGGCGGCGGCTCGCCGCGATACCTTCGCCCGCCGGCCGGCCGCACCTGGTCTTCTTCCAGCACGACGAGGTGGTGGTGCACGCGCCCGAGGGGGCCGTGCCCGCGGTGCTGGAGGCGGTGGCGGAGTCGGCGGACGAAGCGCGACGCCTGCTGTTCGGGGCGACGCCTGTGCCCTTCCCGCTCGACACGCACGCGGTGGAGAACTACGCCGACGCGAAGCCCACGAGCACGGAGGCCGCGCCGGGCGAGGAGAGCGAGGAGGTCACAGACGCGGACGGCGGCTGGCCGACGCCGTGAGCCGCCTTGCGGCCGACCGGCATACGGGTCCGCCGGCCTGCCGGCTCCGGCCTGCCGGCCGACAGGCGTGCGCCGCGTCGCCTGCTGTGTCATCCGCTGCGTCACCCGCCGCCGCGAGCGAGCCGGAAACCGCTGGTAGGCGGGAGACGCCTACTCGGCACGGCGAGGCCAGGTGGCAGGCACTCCGGCCAGGCGAATCGGCCGAATGAATCGGCCGAATGCGCGGCGCCGCCGCGGGCAGCACCCGATCCGCCTGCTACGGGCACCTCGCCGGCCGGGCCGCGGGAGCTACGCGGTCAGACCGGGCGGGCGCAACCATCAGGCGCGGAGAGTCCGACCGGCCGCCGGGCCGTCCCCGTCGGAGGGCTGATCAGGTGGCCGGGTCCTCGTCGTGGCCGTCCACGGGGGCGGAATCGCCGTCGTCCGTCGGCGCGGGTGGCACCCCCGGTCGGCCGTCGGCCGAGTTCGGGGCGTCCGGAGGCCGCTCCGCGACGGTCTGCTGCGCGGGGCGGTCGTCGGCGACGGGTACCGTCGACGGGGCCCGGCGACGGGCACGTCGCCGACGCGGGCGGAAGCGGACGGACTGGACCGGGAGGAGGGTCAGCCCCCAGCCCGCCGACAGCACCGCCGCGAGTCCGCGCAGCCCTCCCCCGCCCGGCCCTCCGAAGGGATCCGCGGACAGCAGCACCCACCAGACCAAGGCGCTGCCCAGCAGCGCCACGGCCCACCCCACCGGCCCGCGCCGCCCGCCTCCGGCCGCCGCCCGGACCCGGTCCCGCTCCGAGGAATCGCGGACGCCCGGCGCCTGCGCCGAAGCCGGTTTCCGCCCGGACATCGGTGTCCGCCCGGGAATCGGCGCCCGCCCCGGTCTCGGCGTGAGCGCCGGGGCCGGTATGCGGTCGCCTTCTTCTGCCGTCACCACTTCCCACCACCCGCCTCCCGCCGCCCGGGCCGGGGCTTCCGCCGGTCACCCGGCAGCTGCCACCACCCGGTGACCGCAGGAGCGCGGGGCCGGTGCCCCGCGCTCGCTCGCTCCTGGGATGTCCGCCGGGCCGCCCGAACCCGGCGGACGGCCCGGACGGCGGCCCGTCAGGACTGGTTCTCCGCCTGGAACATCCAGTACTCCTTCTCCAGCTCGGCGGCGAGGCCGATGAAGAGGTCCTGGGTGACCGGGTCGGGCTTCTCGGTGGCCTCGATGCGCTCGCGCATCCGCGCGATGATCGCGCCGAGCGCCGCCACCAGCGTCTCGATGGTGTCGCTGTCGCGCACCCAGCCCGCCGGGTACTCCGGCAGTCCGCTGGTCTTCGCCACCGTCGCGGCGCGGCCGTCCGGGCTCACCCCGATGGCCGCGGCCCGCTCGGCCACCGTGTCGGTGTAGGTGCGGGCCAGGGTGACCACCTCGTCCAGCTGGAGGTGGATGGAACGGAAGCGCGGTCCGACGATGTTCCAGTGCGCCTGCTTGGCCAGCAGCGAGAGATCGATCAGGTCGGCCAGCGCACCCTGCAGCGCCTCACCCGTGGTCGAGCGGTCGGCGTCGGAGAGAGGGCTCTTCACAGCGGTCATGACGGTCAACGCTCCTAAGTACCGGGTCGGCCGGGCGGGGGCCCGGCGGTTCGGTCGGTTCCGGCGCGGTCGGGGCGACGCATCGGCCGATCCCCGGGGCGCCAACCGCCCCAGCGGCCGTCACGCATCGCCTCCGCACCTGTCCAGGCTGCTGCCCACTTCCGTGGCGGGCAACCGGGAGCCGTCCCCGCTGAGCCGCCCGGGCGCGCGGAGGCTCCGCGGGAGGGGCACCGCGAGGTGCCGCGACCCGCGCGGGCGGAAACGCGAACACACGACGCCCCCGCGCGCCGCAACGACGGGCGCACGGGGGCGTCAGGACAGGTCAGGAGCTGCTGCGACCGAGCAGACACACGAAGCAGTAGACGGGCGAGGGGCCCGCCCGTCTACGCGCGCCACCGTGTGCGGGCAGCCCACCCAGGCGGTGCGTGCGGCCCCGAGGGGCATCAGGCCGCGACGACGTCCACGGCGTTGGCGCCGGCGGTCTTGGCGAGCGAGCTCATCCGGTCGCCCGGCACGGCGGGGACGCCCACCGGCACCGGCTCCAGCACGGCACGCACCGGCTCGCGCACCACCTGCTGGCGCACGGGCTCCGGGACGGTCGCGGCGGCGGCCAGCTCGGCCAGCGACAGTTCGTCGCTCACCTCGCGCATGACCTCGGACATCCGCACGTCGAGCGCGTCGCAGATCGCGGAGAGCAGCTCGGAGGAGGCCTCCTTCTGCCCGCGTTCGACCTCGGACAGGTAGCCCAGCGAGACCCGCGCGGCGGCGGAGACCTCGCGCAGCGTGCGGCCCTGGCGCTGGCGCTGCCGACGCAGCACGTCACCCAGCAGGCGACGGAGCAGGATCATCGGTGGCTCCCTCCTCGGACCGCGACGGCTTGAGACCTCACTGCCCCACCGTACCGCCTTGCCCGCATCACGTGGCGGGACCATGGTCGTGTTCACTCTCGGCTGTACGCATGGTCCCTCCCTTTCGTTCGCGCTATGGACGGAGGCCGTTACCCGCCCGGTTCCGGTTACCTGTCATCTTCCCGTGACCACCCACCGGACTAACCATCCTGGGCCGGATCGCGCACACGCCCGCAGCGAACACGCGGACCGGCCGCCGACCGGCGGTCACTCGCCCGGAGCAGGCCGCTCCCCCGTGCGCGCCCGAACCAGCAGGTCGAGCGCGGCCGCCACGGCCATGCGTCGGATTGTGGCACGGTCCCCCGACAGCCGGGGGGCGAAGACCTCGGTTCCACCCGGACCGGCGACCGCCACGTACACCGTGCCGACCGGTCTGCCGTCCTGCGGGTCGGGCCCCGCGACCCCCGTCGTCGACAACCCGTAGGTGGCGCCCATCAATTCCCTGACGCCGAGCGCCATCTGCCGGGCGACCTCCGGGTGGACCGCGCCCTCGGCGGCGAGCAGGGCGCGGTCCACGCCGAGCACACTGCCCTTGAGGTCGGTGGCGTAGGCGGTGACCGAGCCGCGGAAGACCTGTGAGGCGCCGGGGACGGCGACCAGTTCGGCGGCGAGCAGCCCGCCGGTCAGCGACTCGGCCACCGCGAGGGTCCGGTGGACCTCGGTCAGCGAGGCGATGACGGCCGCGGCGCGGCCCTCCCCGCCGACCGCCGCGCCGGCCTCCGCGCCGACAGGGTCGGCCGGGTCGGCCGGGTCGGCGGGGCCCGTGCCCAGGCCTCCGGCGGTCATGCGCGCGCTCCGGCGCCGCCGCCCGGAGCACCGCCCGCCCCGCCCGCTCCACCGCGGGCGGTGACCGCCGGGCCCCGCTCGCGCCTGGCGGCGCGGCGGAGACGGGCGGCCTGGGCCACGTACTCGATGCCGCTGACCACGGTGAGCACCACGGCGATCGCCATCAGCCAGGCCCGCAGGCTGGCGAGCGGGCCGGTGAGCGTGAGGATGTACATGCCGACGGCCACGCCCTGGGTGAGGGTCTTGAGCTTGCCGCCGCGGCTGGCCGGGATCACCCCGAGCTTGATCACCCAGAAGCGCATCAGGGTGATGCCGAGCTCGCGGGCGAGGATGACGCCGGTGACCCACCAGGGCAGGTCGCCCAGGGCGGAGAGCCCGAGCAGTGCCGTGCCCATGATCGCCTTGTCCGCGATCGGGTCGACGATCTTGCCGAAGTCCGTGACCAGGTCGTGGCGGCGGGCCAGCTCGCCGTCGAAGAGATCGGTGATCATCGCGACCCCGAAGGCCGCCCAGGCGAAGGCGCGCCACTTCGGGTCGTGGCCGCCGCCTCCCGCGAGGAGCACCGCGAAGACCGGGACCAGCACGACCCGCAGCATGGTGAGCAGGTTCGCGACGTTGAGCAGCGGCACCTTCCGCTCGACGACGCGGTCGCCGGCGCCGACCGCGGCACCGGCCACCGCCTCGGGTTCGCCCGCGTGGCCCTCGGAGGGAGAGTCCGCGGCGCCGATGCCGCCGGTAGCGGGCGCCTGGGCGACCGGCACCGCGACCACCTGCGCGGGCTCGGGTGCCGCTTGCGCGGGCTCGGTCCCGGTTCCGGTCTCGGACACACGCCCCGACACATGCTCGGGCGCCGTCGGCGCGGGCTCGGGCGCCGTCGCGGCCGCCGGAGTCACCGGCACGCCCTGCGCGCCCGGCGCCAGCGGCGAGGCCCCGGCCGGCGCGAGCACCCCGGGAGCCGGCGGGGCCGCCGCCGGCGGGCGCTCCCCGTCTCTCGGTTCCGCCGGGGTCTCCCGGCTCACGCGCGTACCCCCGCACCGGCGCTCGCGGCGCCCGCGGGCTCCCGGCCTCCGGTCTCCGCAGCGGCGGCCGCAACGCCGGGCCGGGCGACGACCTCGATCGCGCGGGCGACCAGGTCCACCCCCTCCGAGGCGATCACCTCGGCGCGCACGAACATGCCGCGCTCCGCGGTGATGCCCGCCTCGTCCAGCCCGGTCAGCACGGTGATCCCGTCCGTCTCCGGTGCCTGGTGGGCGGCGCGGCCCTCGACCGTCCCGTCCCCCTCGGCGTCGTCGGCGTCGTCCGCGCCGGCCCCGCCGTCGGCGTCCGCCCCGGCCACGTTCTCGACCAGCACCACGACCTCGTCGCCGACCCGCTCCTCGGCGCGCTGCGCGGTCAGTTCCTCGGCCAGCGCGGAGATCCTCGCCAGCCGCTCGGCGACCACGTCCTCGGGCAGCTTGCCGTCGTAGGTCGCGGCCTCGGTGCCCTCCTCGTCGGAGTAGCCGAAGACGCCGATGGCGTCCAGGCGGGCGTGGGTGAGGAAGCGTTCCAGCTCCGCCAGGTCCGCCTCGGTCTCGCCGGGGAAGCCGACGATGAAGTTGGACCGGGCGCCGGCCTCGGGGGCCTTGGCGCGGATGGCGTCCAGCAGCTCCAGGAAACGGTCGGTGTCGCCGAACCTCCGCATCCGCCGCAGCACGGCCGCGGCCGAGTGCTGGAACGAGAGGTCGAAGTAGGGGACCACGCCGGGGGTTCCGGTCAGCACGTCGATCAGGCCGGGCCGCATCTCCGCCGGCTGCAGGTAGCTCACCCGGACGCGCTCGATGCCGTCGACCGCGGCGAGCTCCGGGAGCAGCGTCTCCAGCAGGCGGATGTCGCCCAGGTCCTTGCCGTAGGAGGTGTTGTTCTCGCTCACCAGGACGATCTCGCGGACGCCCTGCTCGGCGAGCCATCGGGTCTCGTTGAGGACGTCCGAGGGGCGGCGGGAGAGGAAGGAGCCGCGGAAGGACGGGATGGCGCAGAAGGAGCACCGCCGGTCGCAGCCGGAGGCGAGCTTGACCGCGGCGACCGGGTTGTCGTCGAGGCGGCGGCGCAGCATGCGCGGACCGGAGGCGGGGGCGACGCCCTCGGGCAGGTCCTCGATCACCACGGCTGCTTCGGGCTGCGCGCCGGATCCGGCACCGGCCCCCGCCTCGGCCTCGGTCTGCCCGTGGCCGGGGACGGCGACCGCGGCGCTCTGGCGCTCGACCGGGGAGAGCGGGAGCAGCGTGCGCCGGTCGCGCGGCACGTGCGGGGTGTGGCCGCCGCCGGACAGAATGGTCTGCAGGCGGTCGGCGATGTCCGTGTAGTCGTCGAAGCCGAGGACGGCGTCCGCCTCGGGCAGGGCGTCGGCCAGCTCCTTGCCGTACCGCTCGGCCATGCAGCCGACGGCGACGACGGCCTGGGTGCGGCCGCCCGCGCGGCCCTTCAGGTCGGAGGCCTCCAGCAGGGCGTCGACCGAGTCCTTCTTGGCGGCGTCGACGAAGCCGCAGGTGTTGACCACGGCGACGTCCGCGTCGGCGGCGTCCTGGACGAGCTCCCAGCCGTCGGCCTCCAGCCGCCCGGCGAGCTCCTCGGAATCGACCTCGTTGCGGGCGCATCCGAGCGTGACAAGGGCGACTGTGCGGCGTTCCGGCATGCCGCAAAGGTTACAGACGTTCTGCGCGCGGTGCGGGCAGGCACCCGCTGACCAGCGCGGAGACGGCGGAGCACCGCCGGTCCGCGGGGTGCGGACCGGCGGTGCTCCGGTGCTGCGGGGTGCTGCGGCGGTGCGGGAGACGCGGCGGGGACGCTGCGGAGCGTGACCGCCGGCGCTGCGGACGCGGCGGGTCAGCCGGCCTGCGGGTCGCCGGGGGTGTAGGTGAGCCGGGCGACCTGGCCGGCGGCTCCGGCCAGTCCCATGTCCTTGCCGTTGACGTACAGGTGGACCGAGCCGGCGTTCCCGACCACCATCTTGATCTGCTTGTCGTCGGTGAAGGTCTTCGACTGGCCGTCGCTCAGGTCGCCCTGGAACAGCGAGGAACCGTTACTGCCGGTCACTGCCATCCAGGTGAGCGGCCCGGAGACGGCGACCTTGACGGTCACCTTGTCCGCCGGGACGGCCGCGATGGCGCTGGGCGTCGGCGCGGCCGGGGTGGGCGAGGGCTTGGCGTTGGAGACGACCGCCGTCGGCGACGGGGAGGTGGTGCTCGCCACGGCGTCGGGCTGCTTGCCCTTGCCGTCGACCAGGTTGAAGCCGATCACCGCGACCACGACGACGATCGCCGCCACCATCGCGGCAGCCCAGTTCGGGCGTCGGCGGTCGGGCCGGATCCGCTCCGACTCGAAGGTCACCGGGACCGGGCGGGCCGCCGCCGGCGAACCGCCGTGGGCGGCGTCGTACCGGGCGATGAGCGGCTCGGGGTCGACGCCGACCGCACGGGCGATGGAGCGGATGTGCCCGCGGGCGTAGAAGTCACCGCCGCAGCGGGTGAAGTCGTCGGCCTCGATGCCCTGGATGATCGGGCCGCGGACGCGGGTCTCGGCGCTGACCTGATCGATGGTCAGACCGGCGGCGCGGCGGGCCTCGGCCAGCACGCGGCCGATCGGGGCCGGGGCGGGGGCGGCCGAGGTGGGCGGCGCGGGGTCCACCGGGTCGGTGTCCGGGGTGTGGTGTGGGGTGGTGCCGGGTCGGCGGGGGTCGCCGGGAGGGGACTTGCCGATGGTCACGAGGGCGCGCCTTTCAAGCGTGGGCCACCTGCTGGGTTTCCAGTCTAGGGGCGTCTGGAAAACCTGGATCAACCCGGCGGCGGGAGTTTGCGCCGCGCGGTGGAGGCGGGGTGCGCGGCGTCTCCGGCCCAGCCGGTGACGCGCCGTCGGGACACCGCCCCATGATCAGACGTCTACCCGCGCACGGCGGTTCCCAAGGCGCGGCGCCACGCTCGCGGCGCGCGAGCACCGCTCTCGCGCCGGGGGTGGCCACTGTTCACGCGCCGGCGTGCGAGCACTGCTCGCACGCCCAGCCCACGCACCCCGCACCCCCGCACACCGCCCGCACCCCGCACACCGCCCGCGCCCGCGTCGCCGCGCGCCGGTTCACCCGCCGCCGCGGACGGAGGCCAGCACCTCGTCCAGTTCATCCGGCTTGACCAGCACGTCCCGCGCCTTGGAGCCCTCGCTCGGGCCCACGATGCCGCGCGACTCCATCAGGTCCATCAGCCGCCCGGCCTTCGCGAACCCGACCCGCAGCTTGCGCTGGAGCATCGACGTGGACCCGAACTGACTGCTCACCACCAGCTCGGCGGCCTGCAGCAGCAGGTCCATGTCGTCGCCGATCTCCTCGTCGATCTCCTTGCGCGGCCCGTCACCCGCCGTCACATCACTGCGGTACTCCGGCTGGAGCTGCTCCTTGCAGTGCTTGACGATCTTGGCGATCTCCTCCTCGGTCACGAAGGCGCCCTGCATCCGGACCGGTTTGCCCGCGCCCATCGGGAGGAACAGCGCGTCGCCCTTGCCGATCAGCTTCTCCGCACCCGGCTGGTCGAGGATGACCCGGCTGTCGGCCAGCGAGGAGGTGGCGAAGGCGAGCCGGGAGGGCACGTTCGCCTTGATCAGGCCGGTGACCACGTCCACCGACGGGCGCTGGGTGGCCAGCACCAGGTGGATGCCGGCCGCACGGGCCAGCTGGGTGATCCGCACGATCGCGTCCTCGACGTCGCGCGGCGCGACCATCATCAGGTCCGCCAACTCATCGACGATCACCAGCAGATAGGGGTACGGCTCGAGTTCGCGCTCGCTGCCCTCGGGCAGCTTGATCTTCCCGGCGCGCACCGCCCGGTTGAAGTCGTCGACGTGCCGGAAGCCGAAGGCGGCGAGGTCGTCGTAGCGCAGGTCCATCTCGCGGACGACCCACTGCAGCGCCTCGGCGGCCTTCTTGGGGTTGGTGATGATCGGCGTGATCAGGTGCGGGATGCCGTCGTAGGCGGTGAGCTCCACGCGCTTGGGGTCGACCAGCACCATCCGCACCTCGTCCGGCGTGGCCCGGGCGAGGATCGAGGTGATCAGGCAGTTGATGCAGGACGACTTGCCTGCGCCGGTCGCGCCCGCGACCAGGATGTGCGGCATCTTGGCCAGGTTGGTGACGACCGTGTGGCCCTCGACGTCCTTGCCCATGCCGACCAGCATCGGGTGGTGGTCCGAGGTCGCGGCCGTGGAGCGCAGGGTGTCGCCGAGGTTGACCATCTCCCGGTCGGCGTTGGGGATCTCGATGCCGACCGCGGACTTGCCCGGGATCGGGCTGATGATCCGCACGTCCGGGGAGGCCACCGCGTAGGCGATGTTCTTGGCCAGCGCGGTGATCCGCTCGACCTTCACGGCGGGGCCGAGCTCGACCTCGTAGCGGGTGACCGTCGGGCCGCGGGTGAAGCCGGTCACCGCGGCGTCGACCTTGAACTCGGAGAAGACGCCGCTCAGCGCGGCCACCACGTCGTCGTTCGCCTTGCTGCGGGCTTTGCCGGCGCCGCCGGAGCGCAGCAGCTCGGGGGGCGGCAGCCGGTAGGTCCTCGCGCCCGGCAGCCGGAGCTGCTCGGAGCGCAACGGTCCGTCGGAGGGCGCCGGCCTGCCCTCGGCGGCGGTGCGGTCCTCGGCGACGGTCCGCCCGCCGCGTCCGCCGGCGGCGGCTTCCTCGCCGGGCGCGCCCGGGGTGCCCGAGGTACCGCCCGCGAGGCCGGTGGCCGCCGCGGCCGGCTCGTCCTCGCGCAGGGTCGGCGCCGCCGGGTCGTGGATCCCGGGCGCGTCCGGCGACTCCGGCGATTCCGGGGGCTCCGGCGGCTTGTCGAAGGAGACCGCCCGGCGCCCGGGCTCGGAGCCGGCAGCGGACGACCCGTCGGCGGCCGCGTCGGCCCCCGGCGTGCGGTCGCGCACCCGGCCGAGCACGTCGGCGAGCGCGGGCGAGGGCTGCACCCCGTGCAGCACCGCCCCGTCCAGCGCGGCGGCCGCGGCGGCGGCCACGTCCACCGCGTCCGGGCCGTCGGAGGAGCGCAGCCGGGCGAGCCGCTCGCGCAGCGCCGCGGCGCGCCCGCGCCCGCCCGGCGCGTCCGCGCCCGGCACGCCCTCCACCGCCGCACCATCGGCGGCGGAGGGCGTGCCCGCAGCCGCGTCGTCCCGCGGCGCCGAGGCGCGCGGCACCGGCCGCAGCCCGGGCACGAACGCCGCGGCGTCCCCCGGTTCGGCCTCGGAACCCGCCGCGTCGTCCGGCGCGCCGGTGTAGTCGGCGGGCAGGCTCGCCGGGTAGCCGTCCGCGTCGGTGGCCAGGCCGTCCGGGTCGAAGCCGGCGCCGTCGAACCCGTCGAGCGGCTGCGGCCGGGGGGTGACGACGCCGAGCCGTTCACCGAGCAGCCGCAGCCGCTGCGGGATCTGGTTCACCGGCGTCGCGGTGACCACCAGCACCCCGAAGAAGGTGAGCAGGAGCAGCAGCGGGACGGCGAGCGCCGGCCCGGCCGCGGACATCAGCGGGCGCGAGGCGGCCAACCCGATCAGCCCGCCCGCTCCGCGCAGCCGGCTCGCCCCGGCGTGCAGCCCGGGCGCGCCGCACCCGATGTGCACCAGCCCGAGCACGCCGACGACGAGCGCGGAGAGCCCGATCACGATCCGGCCGTTGGCCTCCGGCCGCTCCGGGTGCCGCATCAGCCGGACGGCGACGCCGCCGAGCAGGAACGGGATCACCACGTCGAGCCGCCCGAAGGCGCCGCTGACCACGGCGGTGGCCGCGGTGCCCAGCCAGCCCTGCGGGTCGGTCCAGGTGCCGGCCGCCACCACCAGCGCGAGCGCGAGCAGCAGCAGGGCCAGGCCGTCCTTGCGGTGGGCGGGGTGGAGTCCGCGCCCGCTGCGGCCGATGCCGCGGGCGACGGCGCCGACGCCGTTCGCGGCGCCCATCCACACTCCGCGCACGGCGCGGTAGGCGACCGGCTTGGGCGGCGCGGGCGGCTTGGCCGGCTTCGCCGCCTTGGGAGCCGCCTTCGGCGCGCTCGCGGGCGCCGGCGCGGCGCCCTTCTTGGCCCTGCCGCGGCCGGACGGGACGGCCTTCGCGGCCGGCTTGCCCCCGCCCTTCGCGCCGGCGGCGGCCTTGCCGGCCGCGCTCTTCGCCGCACCGCCCTTCGGGGCGCTGCCCTTCGCCTGGGCGCCGGGCTTCCGGGCGGCGGACGCCTTCGCGGGCGCCCCGCCCGAGGCGCGTGAACCGCTTCCGGACGTGCGTGTGGCCATGCTCAGAGGTTACCGGTGGGGGCAGTGCGGCGACATGCTGTCCGGTGTGTCGCGGGCGTCCGGACGGAACGTCAGTTCGCTTCCGTGCAGAAAGGGTGACGACCGGTCAGGGGATGGCCGGGAGTGGGCGAGGACCTGCGAAGGACGGGCTCCCGCCGACCCGGCGGGCGCGGCGCGGTCGCCCTGCGGCGCGGCGGGCGCGGCGCGGTCGCACTGCGGCGCGGCGGGACGGTCGCGCGGCAACCGCGGCCGCACGGCGCGGCGCCGTCAGTCCTCGTCGCGCGCGGCGGAGTCGGCGCCCGCCGCCTCCGGGTTGAGTGCGTCGAGCGCCCGGCGCAGGCCGGCGAGCTTGCGCTCCAGGTGGGCCGCGGTCGCCACCGCCGCCGCGTCCGACGTCCCGTCCAGCTGCTTGACCAGCGACTCCGCCTGCTCCTCGACGGCGGCCAGCCGCCCGGAGAGCTCGGCCAGCAGGCCGCCGACCGGGCGCTGGTCGTCCCGGGCGTCCCGGGTGGGACGCCGCGCGCCGCCGGCAGCCTCGCCGGCGGACCCGGCGCCGTTCTCCAGCTGCAGCCGCAGCAACGCCGCCTGCTCCTTGAGCTGGCAGTTCTTCATGTAGAGCTCGACGAAGACGGAGACCTTCGCCCGGAGCACCCAGGGGTCGAACGGCTTGGAGATGTAGTCCACCGCGCCGGCCGCGTAGCCGCGGAAGGTGTGGTGCGGACCGTGGTTGATCGCGGTGAGGAAGATGATCGGGATGTCCCGGGTCCGCTCGCGGCGCTTGATGTGCGCCGCGGTCTCGAACCCGTCCATGCCCGGCATCTGGACGTCCAGCAGGATCACCGCGAAATCGTCGGTGAGCAGCGCCTTCAGCGCCTCCTCACCGGACGACGCCCGGACCAGCGTCTGGTCCAGTGCGGAGAGGATGGCCTCCAGAGCCAGCAGGTTCTCCGGTCGGTCGTCGACCAGAAGGATCTTGGCCTTCTGCACCCCGCACCCCTCCCTTCGCGCCCGAACGGCCTCGCCGGTCATGCTAGCCGCACCCGGCGGTGCGCCGAACCGGGCCGCCCCGGCCCCGCGTCGCGGGCAGGACTCGGCCCGCCCCGCCCCCGGAAGACCGGGTACCTGTGCAACGCCGACCGACCCTATCGGGTTCCCGGCGCGCCGGGCCAATGCCCCGACCGTTGCAGTCCGGCAACAGAGTCCGTCCGCGACGCCGTCCGGGCCGCCCTGACCGCTCCGGAGGTTCCGGAATCCTTCCCACCCGCACCGACGGCCAACCGCGGGGCGCGCGCCCGGGGACCAAGCGCCCCCGCTCCCGCCGGGAGCTGGACGAATGGCCCCGGGCGCGGGTCAGCCCTGGCGGCTGTGCAGCCAGTGGTCCATCACGCTCAGCAGGTGGTCGGTGTCCACCGGCTTGGTGACGTGGTCGGAGGCGCCGGCCTCCAGGCTCTTCTCCTTGTCGCCCTTCATCGCCTTCGCGGTCAGCGCGATGATCGGCAGGCCCGCGAACTGCGGCATCCGGCGGATCGCCTCGGTCGTGGCGTAGCCGTCCATCTCCGGCATCATGATGTCCATCAGCACCAGCGCGACGTCCTCGTGCTGCTCCAGGACCTCGATGCCCTCGCGCCCGTTCTCGGCGTAGAGCACGGTGAGCCCGAACTGCTCCAGCACGCTGGTGAGGGCGAAGACGTTGCGGATGTCGTCGTCGACGATGAGGACCTTCTCGCCGTGGAAGCGGCGTTCGCCCGCGCCCGAGGAGGCACCGCCGGACGCGCTCGCGGACGCGCCGCCGCCGTAGGCCGAGCCGATCGGCCGGCCGGCCGGTTCCGCGAGCGCCCCCGAGGGCTCGGGGAAGCCGGCGGACGGCGGCTGCGCCGCGGAGCCGGCGGGCTGCGCGCCGGTCCGCCGGTCGCCCTCACCCGCCCCCGGCTCGGCTCCGCCGCGCGCCGCCCCGCCGTCGCGCGCCGGGGAGTCCGGCCCGCGCCCGCGCAGCGCCGCCCGCTGCGCCGCGGCCTCGCGGCGGCGCTCCTGGGCGTGGTCGCGCACCTCCTGGGCCCACTGCTCCGCCGGGCTACCGGGGCCGCCGGACCGACCGCCCGACGCGCCCGCGCCGGTCCCCGCGCTCTCCGGCTCCGCCGCGGCGCCCGCGCCGAGCAGCCCAGCACCCGCGTCCGCCTCCTCGGCCGGCCGGCCGCCGACGTCGCGCAGCGGCAGGTAGAGCGTGAAAGTGGAGCCGCGGCCGAGCTCGCTCTCGGCGTGGATCTCGCCGCCGAGCAGCCGGGCGATCTCCCTGCTGATCGACAGGCCGAGGCCGGTGCCGCCGTACTTGCGGCTGGTGCCGCCGTCGGCCTGCTTGAAGGCCTCGAAGATCTCGCGGAGCTTGTTGCCGGGGATCCCGATACCGGTGTCGGTGACGGAGAAGGCGATCAGCCGGTCGTCGGCGTCGCTGATCGAGCCGGACTCCAGCAGCTGCTCCCGGATGTGGTCCGGGACGTTGTCCCCGGCCGGCCGGATCAGCAGTTCGACCGCGCCGGAGTCGGTGAACTTCACGGCGTTGGAGAGCAGGTTGCGCAGCACCTGCTGCAGCCGCTGCTCGTCGGTGTGCAGGGTGACCGGGAGCTCCGGGGAGACCCGGACCGCGAAGTCCAGTCCCTTGTCTGCGGTCAGCGGCCGGAAGGTGGCCTCGACGTAGTCGACCAGCTGCACCAGGGCGATCCGCGCCGGGCGGACGTCCATCTTGCCCGCCTCGACCTTGGACAGGTCGAGGATGTCGTTGATCAGCTGCAGCAGGTCCGAACCGGCGCCGTGGATGGTCTCGGAGAACTCGACCTGCTTGGGGCTGAGGTTGCCCTCGGCGTTGTCCGCGAGCAGCTTCGCCAGGATGAGCAGCGAGTTGAGCGGGGTGCGCAGCTCGTGCGACATGTTGGCGAGGAACTCGCTCTTGTACCGGGAGGAGAGCGCGAGTTGCTCGGCGCGCTCCTCGAGGACCTGACGCGCCTCCTCGATCTCCGAGTTCTTGATCTCGATGTCCTGGTTCTGCTGGGCGAGCAGCTCCGCCTTCTCCTCCAGCTCCTCGTTGGAGCGCTGGAGCTCCTCCTGGCGCGCCTCCAACTCGGCGGACCGCATGGAGAGTTCGGCGGTCAGCCGCTGCGACTCCAGCAGCAGTCCCTCGGTCTTGGTGTTGACCGCGATGGTGTTGACCGTCACGCCGATCATGTCGGTGATCTGGTTGAGGAAGTCCAGGCTGATCTTGGTGAAGGGGTTGAAGGAGGCCAGCTCGATCACCCCGAGCAGCCGTCCCTCGAACAGCACCGGCATGACGATGACGTTCACCGGCGCGGCCTCGCCGAGCCCCGAGGCGATCTTGAGGTAGCCGGGGGGCGCGTCCCGCAGCAGGATCGGCCGCTTCTCCACCGCCGCCTGGCCGACGAGGGACTCGCCGGGCCGGAAGGTGGTCGGCATGGCGCGGCGCTGGTAGCCGTAGGAACCGATCAGCCGGAGCACCACGTCCTCGTCGTCCTCCGTCCCGTCCGGGACGAGATCGGAGGCCCGGTTGGCGGGCTGGGCGAGGAAGAAGGCGCCGTGCTGGGCGGAGACCACCGGGGTCAGCTCGCTCATGATCAGCGCGGCGACCGCCTCCAGGTCCCGGCGGCCCTGCATCAGGCCGGAGATCCGGGCGAGGTTGGTCTTGAGCCAGTCCTGCTCCTGGTTGGTGCGGGTGGTCTCGCGCAGGTTGGCGATCATCTGGTTGATGTTCTCCTTGAGCTCGTCGAGCTCGCCTGCCGCGTCCACGTCGATCCGCAGCGAGAGGTCGCCGCGGGTCACCGCCGTGGCCACCTGCGCGATCGCGCGCACCTGCCGGGTGAGGTTCCCGGCCAGTTCGTTCACCGACTCGGTGAGGTCCTGCCAGGTGCCGGCGACGCCGGGGACGCGCGCCTGGCCGCCCAGGCGGCCGTCGGTGCCCACCTCGCGGGCGACGCGCGTCACCTCGACGGCGAAGGCCGAGAGCTGGTCCACCATCGTGTTGAGGGTGGTCTTGAGTTCCAGGATCTCGCCGCGCGCGTCGACGTCGATCTTCTTGCTGAGGTCGCCCTTGGCGACCGCGGTGGTGACGAGGGCGATGTTCCGCACCTGGTTGGTGAGGTTGTTCGCCATCTGGTTGACGTTCTCGGTGAGGTCCTTCCAGATGCCGGCCACGCCCGGGACGTTGGCCTGGCCGCCGAGGATGCCGTCGGTGCCCACCTCGCGCGCCACCCGGGTCACCTCGACCGCGAACGCCGAGAGCTGGTCCACCATCGTGTTGAGGGTGTCGGCGAGCGCCGCGACCTCGCCCTTGGCGTCGATGGCGATCTTCTTCGACAGGTCGCCGTTCGCGACCGCGCCGGCGACCTGGGCGATGTTGCGCACCTGGCTGGTCAGGTTGGACGCCATGAAGTTGACGTTGTCGGTGAGGTCCTTCCAGATGCCGGAGACCCCGCGCACCCGCGCCTGACCGCCCAGGATGCCCTCGGTGCCGACCTCGCGGGCGACCCGGGTGACCTCGTCGGCGAAGGCCGAGAGCTGGTCCACCATCGTGTTGACCGTGGTGACCAGCTCCAGGATCTCGCCGCGGGCGTCGACGGTGATCTTCTTGGAGACGTCGCCCTTGGCGACCGCCGTCGTCACCTCGGCGATGTTGCGGACCTGGTTGGTCAGGTTGTTCGCCATCTGGTTGACGTTGTCGGTGAGGTCCTTCCAGATGCCGGAGACCCCGCGCACCCGGGCCTGACCGCCCAGCCGGCCCTCGGTGCCCACCTCGCGGGCCACCCGGGTGACCTCGTCGGCGAAGGCCGAGAGCTGGTCCACCATCGTGTTGAGGGTGTCCTTGAGCTCCAGGATCTCGCCGCGCGCGTCCACCTCGATCTTCTGCGACAGATCGCCGCGAGCCACCGAGGTCGCGACCGCGGCGATGTTGCGGACCTGGTTGGTCAGGTTGTTCGCCATCAGGTTGACGTTGTCGGTCAGGTCCTTCCAGACGCCCGCGACACCCGGGACCTGAGCCTGGCCGCCCAGCACGCCGTCCGTGCCGACCTCGCGGGCGACCTGGGTGACCTGGTCGGCGAAGGCGGAGAGCTGGTCGACCATCGTGTTGACGGTGTCCTTCAGCTCCAGGATCTCGCCGCGCGCGTCCACCTCGATCTTCTGCGACAGGTCGCCGTTGGCGACCGCCGTGGTGACCTGGGCGATGTTGCGGACCTGGTCGGTGAGGTTGGCGGCCATCGAGTTCACCGAGTCGGTGAGGTCGCGCCACACGCCGGCGACGCCGGAGACCTGCGCCTGGCCGCCGAGCCGGCCCTCGGTACCCACGTCGCGGGCGACCCGGGTGACCTGGTCGGCGAAGTCCGAGAGCTGGCCGACCATCCGGTTGACGGTCTTCTTGAGCTCCAGCATCTCGCCGGCCACATCGACGGTGACCTTCTGCGACAGGTCGCCGTTCGCCACCGCCGTGGTGACCCGGGCGATGTCGCGGACCTGGCCGGTCAGGTCGCGGAAGGCCGTGTTCACCGAGTCGGTGAGGTCCTTCCACACGCCCGCCGAGCCGGGGACGTGCGCCTGGCCGCCGAGGCGGCCCTCCACGCCGATCTCCCGGGCGACCCGGGTGACCTCGGCGCCGAAGTCGGAGAGCGAGTCCACCATCGTGTTGACGGTGTTCTTCAGCTCCAGCATCTCGCCGGCCACGTCCACGGTGACCTTCTGCGACAGGTCGCCGTTCGCCACCGCCGTGGTGACCTGCGCGATGTCCCGGACCTGGCCGGTCAGGTCCCGGAAGGCCGTATTCACCGAGTCGGTGAGGTCCTTCCACACCCCCGCCGCGCCCGGCACCAGGGCCTGGCCGCCGAGCCGGCCCTCCGCGCCGACCTCGGTGGCGACCCGGGTGACCTCGCCGGCGAAGGTGCGCAGCGTCTCCGTCATGCCGTCGATCGTGGTGGCCAGGCGCGCGACCTCGCCGCGCGCGGTGACCGTGATCTTCTGCGACAGGTCGCCGTTCGCGACCGCCGTGGTGACCTGCGCGATGTCCCGGACCTGGTCGGTCAGGTTGGACGCCATCAGGTTCACCGAGTCGGTGAGGTCCTTCCAGGTGCCGGCGACGCCGGGGACCACGGCCTGGCCGCCGAGGATGCCGTCGGTGCCGACCTCGCGGGCCACCCGGGTCACCTCGGAGGCGAAGGAGGAGAGCTGGTCGACCATCGTGTTGACGGTGTACTTCAGCTCGGCCATCTCGCCGGAGACGTGCACGGTGACCTTGCGGGACAGGTCGCCCTTGGCGACCGCCGTGGTGACCAGCGCGATGTCGCGGACCTGCGCGGTCAGCCGGCTGGCCATCATGTTCACCGAGTCGGTGAGGTCCTTCCAGGACCCGGAGACGTTGCGCACCCGGGCCTGGCCGCCGAGCTTGCCCTCGGTTCCGACCTCGATGGCGACCCGGGTCACCTCGTCGGTGAACTCGCTCAGCGAGTCGACCAGCCCGTTGACGGTGCGACCGACCTTGAGGAACTCGCCGCGCAGCGGGTGGCTGTCGCCGTCGGGGCCGTAGGCGCGCAGCTCCATGCGCTGCTCCAGGTCGCCCTCGGCGACCGAGCCGAGCACCCGGCCGACCTCCGCCATCGGCCGGGCCAGGTCGTCGATCAGCGCGTTGGCGTTGTCCACGGCCTGCGCCCAGGCGCCCTCGCCGGCGCCGATGTCCAGGCGCTCGGAGAGCCGGCCCTCGCGGCCGACCGCCCGCCGCACCCGGGCGATCTCGCCGGTGAGGTGCTGGTTGCGCTCGGCCACCTCGTTGAAGACCGCGGCGATCTCGGCCAGCAGGCCGTCGCCGGGGACGGTGAGGCGGCGCCGGAAGTTGCCGTCGCGCATCGCGGCCAGCGCGGAGAGCACCTTGCGCAGCTCGGCGGGCGTCGCGCCGCGGGCGGCCCCGCCGGAGCCGCCCGCGCCGCCACCACCGCCGCTGCCGCCGCCGCGCGAGCCGCCGTGGCCGCCGCCGGAGGAGCCGGTGCCCGAGGAGCCGGTGCCGGCCGCGCCGGCCGTCCGGCCGTGGGAGTGGCTCTGTGCCTGGCCCTCGCTCGCGCCGGTGTTCGGGCTCTGCTGCCGGTCCGGGGCGGCCGTGACCGAGCGCGCGGAGGCGCGACGCGAGGGCGCGCGAACACCACTCGCGCGCCCCACGGCAGCCTGCGCGCCGGTCCCCGCCTCCGTTGCCGGTGCGTCCGGGACCTGGGCGGGCGCCGGGCCGGTTCCCGAGGCGTCCTCGGGGCGCGGACCGGAACGCGCCGGCGAGCGAGCCGCGCGCACCTTCCCAGCAGACTGCTGTGTCGCGGTTGTCGTCGTGCTTCCCGAGGCCACCGGGGTTCCCTCCCGCGTCGTCGACCGTTCCACCCGCGTCGCGTCCGTGCGTTCCACTTCTGCAACCATGTCGCGGATTCCCCAGTCTTCCAGCTAGCTGCGTGCGAGCCTACGGGCCCGACGGGTTGAGCAGCCGCCCGCACGGGGTATCGCCATGTCGTCCACACCCGAGCGTCACCCGCGGTCACCGCACCTGGACAGGGAAACGCACGACCCCGCAGCGTCATGGACGCGGCGGAAAGTAACCTGGCGGCGACGAGTTCCGCGCGCGGCGCTCTGCGAGGTGATGCCCGCGAGCGGACGTCACCATGCGCCCGGCGCACACAGTACGAGCACAGTTACAGGGAGGGGAAGGGACGTGGTCACCGCGCGGGCAGCCGCCACCTTCGAACCGGTCGGCCGCTCGGTCGCCGCGGCCCGGGGCTTCGTCCGCGACACCCTGCACGGCTGGGGCTTCGCCGAGGTCGTCGACGACGCGGTGGTCCTGGTCAGCGAGCTGGTCACGAACGCCGTCGTGCACGCCGGCACCACCGCCGAGGTGACCTGCCTGCGGTACGAGGACTCGGTGCGGATAGAGGTCGCCGACCGCTACCCCGAACGCGAGATCCCGGCGCCCGCCGTCGGCCTCCCGTCCGAGGGCGCGGGCGACGGCGAGGCCCACCCCGCCGCCCGCCTGCTCGACCCGGAGCGCGAGGGCGGACGCGGCCTGCTGCTCTGCTCGGCCCTGGCCGCCAAGTGGGGCGTGGAGTACGCGCCGACCCACAAGCACGTCTGGTTCGACCTGGAGCTGCCCCGGCGCGCGGCCGGAACCCGGCTGGCCGGCCCGCTGCTGCCCACCACCGAACTCCCGGCCGCCGACGGAACCGTACTGGTCGCCGTGGTGCAGACCGCCGAGGACGGCACCGTCCGCCGCTGGAACAGCGACGCCGAGGCGCTCTTCGAGGTCTCCGCCGAGAAGGCGCTCGGCCGCCCCTTCGGCGACTTCGCGGCCTGGCCGCAGACGCCCGGCACCGGCCTGGGCCTCGCCGAGGCGCTGCGCCTGTCGCACTGGGAGGGCAGCTACGGCATGCGCTGCGGCGACGGCCGCACCCTGCCGGTGTACGGCTCCCACCTGCGGGTCCGCGACGCGGAGGGCGTCCCCAGCACGATCTGCCTGCTGGTGCGGGAGACCGAGCGGGCCGTCCTGCAGTCGCCGGTGCGCGGCAGTTCCGGACCGGACGGCTTCGCCGGGTACGCCGGCCCCGGAGGCACCGGGGCCGCGGCCGACCGCTCGGGCCGCCGCTCCGCCGACTCCTTCGACCAGTTCATCGGCCTGCCCGCCCCCGAGGACCTGGACGGCCTGCTCCAGCGCACCGTCGAACGCGCCCGCGACATGCTCGACGGCGACGCCGCCTACCTGCTGCTGGCCACCGACGACGAGACCGAGCTGGAGGTGCGGGCCAGCGCCGGGCTGCCCTCCGGCCGCCAGCGCTTCGCACGCGTCCCGGTCGACGCCGGGCTCGGCCGGTACAGCTCGGCGCGGCTGCCCTCGGTGCACGACGACCTCTCCGCCCAGCCCGCCGCCGTCCCGCTGCTGGCCGGCACCGGCATGCGCTCGGTGATCACCGTGCCGCTCAAGGTCGAGGGCCGGCTCACCGGCTCGCTCGGCGTCGCCGCGCAGGCCCCCGCCCGGTACGGCAACGACGACGCGCTGCGGCTGCAGTTCGCCGCCGACCGGATCGCGCTGGCGGTCGAGTCCGCGCGGCTCACCGAGCTGGAGAAGCTGCGCCGCGGCTCGCTCTCCTACCTGGTCGAGGCCTCCGACCTGCTGGCCGGCACCCTCGACCGGGACCAGACGCTGGCCCTGATGGCCCAGATGACCGTGCCCACGCTGGCCGGCTGGTGCGCCGTCTACACCGTCTCCGACCAGTCCCCGGCGCCCGAACTCGCCTTCGTGCTGCACCAGGACGAGGACCGGATCGACGGGCTGCGGGCGCTGCTCGAAGGCATCACCCCGCCCGACCCGGTCCCCTCCCCCGGGGCCCGGGTGTGGAAGGAACCGTCCGAGGCCGCGCATGCCGCCGCCTCCGGGACCGGCGCCGCGTCGAGCGAACTCGCCGCCGTGGCGGGCTCGGTGGGCGGTGAGGCGGTGGTGCTGCCGCTGGTCGCCCGCAACCGGGTGATCGGGCTGCTGGTGCTCGGCAAGGCGGTGGAGGAGAAGTTCCGGCGCGAGATCCTCGAACTCGCCGAGGACCTCTCCCGCCGGGCCGCGCTCGCCCTGGACAACGCGCGGCTGTACTCCGAGCGCACCGCGATCAGCCGCGCGCTGCAGCGCTCGCTGCTCCCGCCCGAGCTGCCGCGGATCCCCGGCGTCGAGGTCGAGGTGATCTACCGGGCGGCCGGCGAGGGCAACGAGGTCGGCGGCGACTTCTACGACGTCTTCCCGGTCCGCGAGAACACCTGGGGCTTCGCCATCGGCGACGTCTGCGGCACCGGCCCGGAGGCCGCCTCCGTCACCGGGCTGGCCCGGCACTCGCTGCGGCTGCTCGCCCGCGAGGGCCTCTCCGCGCCCGAGGTGCTGGAGCGGCTCAACGCGGCGATCCTCGACGAGGGCGCGCGGTCCCGCTTCCTCACCCTGCTCTACGGCGAGTTGACGCCGCGTGAGGACGGCTCGGTGGAGCTGCGCTCGGTCTGCGCCGGGCATCCGCTTCCGCTGCGGCTGCGGCAGGACGGCACGGTGGACTCCTACGCCGACCCGCAGCCGCTGCTCGGCGTCCTCGACGACCTCGAACTGGTCGAGGAGGTCCGCGAGTTGTCGCCGGGCGACGTGCTGCTGTGCGTGACCGACGGGGTGACCGAGCGCCGCGAGGGCAGCCGGATGCTGGGCGACGACGGGCTCGCGGAGGTCCTGAAGGGCTGCACCGGGCTCACGGCGGGGGCGGTCGCGGCGCGCGTGCAGCGCGCGGTGGAGCGCTTCGCCTCCGACCCGCCGTCCGACGACATGGCCATCCTCACCCTGCGGGTCCCCCAGCCCTACTGAGCCCGCGCGGGCACGGCGTGGGGCCGCGCCGAGCCGCGCGGGCGCGGCGTCGCGTGGGGCGCGGCACCGCGTCGCTCGGAGGCGGCACCGGGAGGCCGGCCGCGCAGGCGGCGCGGGGCGTGCAGGGAATGTGTGCGGGCGGGCCGGGACCCTTGCGGCGCCGTTTACCCGCCAGTAAGTTCCCCTCAGAGCCCCGGCCGCCGTCGGTCCGCCCACGCGGCCGTTCGCCGACGGGCCGGGCCGACCGAGGAGGCGGCTCAGCATGTCCACCACCGCACCGAGCTCGCCGGTCCACGGCGCCACGGAGAACCTCCAGCTCGAACCGCGCGACGTCCGGTTCGACTGGTCGGACCTGCCGATGTGCTGGGTTCCGGGCGAACCCCAGGTCACGCACACCCTCAACGTGCTGCACATCCTGCTGCCGGAGGGCGAGCGCTGGTTCTGCCGGGCGTTCAAGCTGGCCCTTCCGATGATCACGGACGAGCGCGTCCGCGAGCGCGTGCTCGGCTTCATCGGCCAGGAGGCCATGCACGCCCACGCGCACCAGCAGGTCCAGGACGAACTGAGGGCCCGCGGTCTGGACCCGGATCCCTACGTCCGGCAGATCGAGTGGCTCTTCCGCCGGATCCTCGCCCCTCGCCCGGGACTGACCCCGGAGCAGGAGCGCGAGCAGATCCTGGAGTCGGTCGCGCTGATCGCGGCGATCGAGCACGTCACGGCCATCCTCGGCGACTGGGTGCTCAACACGCGGGGACTGGAGGCCTCCGGCGCGCACCCGGCGATGCTGGACCTGCTGCGCTGGCACGGCGCCGAGGAGGTCGAGCACCGCAGCGTCGCCTTCGACCTCCTCAAGCACCTCGACCCGGGACGCGGACGGCAGCTGCGGGCAGCCGTCATCGCCGGCCCGGTGGTCGCGTGGCTGTGGATCCGCGGCACGCGCTACCTCATGGCCGCCGACCCCGAACTCCGCGGCCGGGTCAAGGCGAGCTGGCGGGTCCAGCACGCGGCGGCCAAGCGCGACCTGCTGCCGTCTCTCGGCATGCTCGCCCGGCGCTTCGTCGGCTACGCGCGCCCCTCCTACCACCCCACCCACGAGGGCGACACCGAGCAGGCCATCGCCTACCTCGGCGCCTCCCCGGCGGCCCGCGCCGCCGAGGCCGCCGCACAGGGCCCCGGACACCACTGACCGCGGGGCGCCACCCCTCGGACGTCCGGCCTTCGCCGAACTCCCCTCGCACGACACGGACATGACGGAGCCGCACGGGATGAGCACCCCCGCCCCGACCCCAGCCCCCGCCTCCCTCCCCGGCCACGGCCACGGTCCCGGCCACGGTCCCGGGACCGGCGCCTCCGCCTCCGCGGGCGGCAGCTCGCCCGACGGACCCCGGCCGGCGCCACCGGCCACCCTCCCCGCGAACGTCTTCCATCCGGACCGGCCCGACCGGCTGCTCCGGATGCTGACCAAACTCTCGGACCATCTGATCTCGCACCTGACCATGCCCGGCCTGCGCCGCGACCCCGCGCTGCCGCCGCCACGGGCCGCCGGCGCGCTGGTCCTGGAGGTCTCCGCGCGGCGGGAGGTGGCCGAGGACGCCGTGGAGCTGACCCTCACCGCGCCAGGCGGGGAGCAGCTGCCCGGCTGGGAGCCCGGCTGCCACCTCGACCTCACGCTCCCCTCCGGCCGGCGCCGGCAGTACTCCCTGTGCGGGGACCGGGCCGACCGCTCGGCGTACCGGATCGCGGTGCGCAGGATCGCGGGCGGCGGCGGGGGCTCCGAGGAGGTGCACCGCGACCTGGTGCCGGGCAGCACGGTGAGCACGCTCGGGCCACGCAACGCCTTCCCCTTCGCCGCCGAGCCGGCTCTGCTCCTGATCGCGGGCGGGATCGGGATCACCCCCGTACTGCCGATGGCGCGCGAGGCGGCGCGCCGGGGTCTGGACTGGCACCTGGTGCACACCGGGCGCTCGCGCGCGAGCATGCCGTTCGCCGAGGAGCTGGCCGCACTCGACCCGGAAGGCCGCCGCGTCACCTTCCACTGCTACGACAGCGACGGATACCCCGACCCGGAGCGGCTGCTCGACCTGGCGCCCGCCGCCGACGCGGCCGTCTACTGCTGCGGCCCCGCGCCGCTGCTCGCGGGCGTGCGCCGGGCATTCGAGCAGCGCCCGCTGCGCGCCCTGCACGCCGAACGGTTCACCCCGCCGCCGATCGTCGACGGACGCCCGTTCACGCTGCGCCTGACCGACGGCACCGAGGTCCCCGTGCCCGCCGACCGCTCGGCGCTGGACGCCCTGCTGGACGCGCGGCCGGGCACGGCGTACTCCTGCCGCCAGGGCTTCTGCGGCACCTGCCGGGTGCGGGTGCTCTCCGGCACGCCGGAGCACCGGGACCACCGGCTCACCGACGAGGAACGCGCCGCCGGCGACCTCCTGATCTGCGTCTCCCGCGCGGAGGAAGGAACCTGCCTGGAGCTGGAGGTCTGACCCGCGAGGACGGCGCGGAAGCGATCACAGACCCGCCGCGCCGGCGCACCACCGTGCGCCGACCGCCGCGGAACGCTCGCGTGGGGCCGTCTCGCCCGGGATCGGCCGCCCCGCCCGTGCCGGCGCGTGTCGGCCCGCCCCGCGCGGCGGCGCCGGCGGCCTCCAACTCCGCGCAGCAGGCGGCCCACGGCTCGCCGGCTGGCAGCAGGACCGCCCCCACACCACCGGACCCGATGAGGTCGAAGGTCCTGGTCGCCGACATCAACGTAGGGCGCCAAGGCCGTCGTCGCGGAGATCGAGGCGCTGGGCGGCACCACGCCTGGGAGCACGAAGACCGCCGCCGGTTGCGGCCTCCTCGCCATCGAACCGCCACGCGCGCAGCGAGCACCCCGCCGCGCTAGCGCGTGTCGGCCACCGGACGCGCGCTGGTGGTCTCGGAGTCAGCCGCCGCTGCGCCCGCCGGCTCCGCCGGGGTGCGCATGCCGGGCAGTACGACGGCTACCGGCGGCTGCGGGCTCCGCCGACGGCCGAGCGCCGCGCGCGCAGCGCTTTGCACGCCCCAGGACAGGGCCAGCAGCAGCACCGCGGCGACCCCGTCGAGCCAGAAGTGGTTCGCCGTCAGGACCACCACGGCGACGGTCGCCACCGGGTGGGCGATCACCAGCCAGCGCCATCGGCTCCGGCTGACCGCGATCACCGCCACCGCCACCAGCACGCACCAGGCGACGTGCACCGAGGGCATCGCGGCGTAGGAGTCCGCCGTCACCCCGACCTCGCCCGCGCCCGCGTACACGGACTGGCCGTACTCCAGAGCGGTGTCCGCCATGCCGTCGCCCGGCAGCAGCCGCGGCGGAGCCACGGGTATCAGCTGGACCAGCAGCGAGGCGCCGGTGACCAGCACCAGCGTGGTCCGCACCCGGCCGTAGACCGCCCGGTGCCGCAGGAAGAGCCAGAGCAGGAAGGCCAGCATCACCCCGAAGTGCATGACGGCGTAGTAGTAGTTCGCGCCCTCGACCAGCCAGTGGTGCGGGAGCGCGGCGCGTTGCAGCGCGGCCTCGCTCGGGAGGTGGAGCCTGCGCTCCGCGTTCCAGATCCACTGGCCGCGGGCGACCGCGCCGTCCTCGCGGAACAGCGACCAGCGGCCAGCGAACTGCCACAGCGCGAACAGCGCCAGCAGCGTCCCCGCCTCGCGCAGCAACGGCGAGAACCGCGGCATGCGCCGGCGCAGCGGCAGCGCGGCGGCGTACGCGACGACCGCGGCGCCGCCGGACGCCTGCCAGGAGAGCGTGAGGTTCTGCATGCCGGCCCCTTCACCAGTACCGGCACACATTAACGCCCGCCTCGGACACACGTCCGCGCGCCGGCCGCGGGCCTGTGGACAACCAGGCCGCGGCCGGCGCGCGGGCACAGCGGAGACGCCCGAAGGCGTCAGGACGCGGGAGTTCAGCCGCCGATGACGACCCGGCGGACGCCCTCCCAGCGGGCGGCGTCGGTCACCCGGCGCCCGTCGACCAGGACCCGCACGCCCGGCAGGTCCTTCGCGCCCAGCACCCGGTACTCGGCGTGGTCGGCCTGGACGATCGCGGCCTGGACCGGCTCGTCGCGGTGCGCCGGCAGGTCGAGCGCCTCCAGCTCCTCCGGGGTGTACATCGGGTCGGAGACGAACGGGCGGGCGCCGCGCTCGCGCAGCGACTCCACCACGCCGAACACCCCGGAGAACGCGGTCTCCTTGACGCCGCCGCGGTAGGCGGCGCCCAGCACCAGCACCTCGACGCCGGCGAGGTCGCCGAAGGCGCCCTCCAGCAGCCCCACCGCGTAGGCCGGCATCTGCGCGTTCGCCTGGCGGGCGGAGCGCACGACCGTCGCCTCCGGGTCGTTCCACAGATACATCTGCGGGTAGATCGGGATGCAGTGGCCGCCGACCGCGATCCCCGGCTGGTGGATGTGGCTGAACGGCTGCGAGTTGCAGGCCTCGATCACCTTGAGCACGTCCACGCCGATGGTGTCGGCGTAGCGGGCGAACTGGTTGGCCAGGCCGATGTTGACGTCCCGGTAGGTGGTCTCGGCGAGCTTGGCCATCTCCGAGGCCTCCGCCGTGCCGAGGTTCCACACGCCGTTCGGGCGCGGCAGGTCGTCGCGGTCGTCGAAGTCGAGCACCTGCTCGTAGAACTCGACGCCGCGCTCGCCCGAGGCCTCGTCGATGCCGCCGACCAGCTTGGGGTAGCGGCGCAGGTCGGAGAAGACCCGGCCGGTGAAGACCCGCTCCGGGGAGAAGACCAGCGAGAAGTCGGTGCCGGCGGTGAGCCCGGAGCCGGCCGAGAGCATCTCCGCCCAGCGGCCGCGGGTGGTGCCGACCGGCAGCGTGGTCTCGTAGCTGACCAGGGTGCCGGGCCGCAGGCCGGCCGCGATCTCCCGGGTGGCGGCGTCCATCCAGCCGAAGTCGGGGGTGCCGTCCGCGTCCACGAACAGCGGGACGACCACGACGACGGCCTCGGACTGGGAGACCGCGTCCCGGGTGTCGGTGGTGGCGGTGAGCCGGCCGGCGGTCACGACCTCCTTGAGGCGGACGTCGAGCTCGGCCTCGCCCGGGAAGGGCTCGACGCCGTCGTTGACCAGCCGCACCACCCGCTCGTCGATGTCGGCACCGATGACCTGGTGCCCCTTCGAGGCGAACTGGACGGCCAGCGGCAGGCCGATCTTGCCGAGTGCTACCACTGCGATGCGCATGGGGGTGTTCCTCACGCCTTTCGGTTCTCTGGGGTTCAGTCTCGGTGGGCGTGCTCGGCCATGGCCGCGACGACGCGCTCGGCGGCGTGCCCGTCTCCGTAAGGGGTGCCGCGCGGACCGGTCGGCGCCGGGCGCAGGACGGTGTCCGCCCATTCACGCGCCGCCAGCTCCCAGGGCTCCGGCACCAGCCGGTTCCAGTCGCCCTCGACGGTCTCGGGCCACTCGGTCTCGGTGCGCAGCGTGGTGCAGACCCGCTCCAGCAGGAACGCCTCCTTCTGCAGGCCGCCGGAGTCGGTGACCACCCCGGAGGAGCCCGCCACAGCGGCCACCAGCTGCGCGTACGGCAGCGGCCGGCCGACCCGGACGGCGCCGCGCTCCAGCTTGACGCCGTGCTCGTCGGCGCGGGCCAGCAGGCGCGGGTGCGCGAGCAGCGCGACCGGCATCGGCAGGTCGGCGAGGGCGTCGGCGAGCCCCGCCAGCCGGCGGGGGTCGTCGGTGTTCTCCGCGCGGTGCAGGGTGGAGACCAGGTACGGCCGGTTGGGGTCGATGCCCTCGGGCAGGCCCTTGACCGCGGGCGCGCCCTCGGCCAGCACCCGGTCCCGGACCTGGAGGCAGACGTCGACCATCACGTCGCCGGTGAGCACGGTCCGCTCGGCCAGGCCCTCGGCGGCGAGGTGGCGCACGGCCTCCTCGGTCGGGGCGAGCAGCAGGTCGGCGGCGTGGTCGGTGAGCACTCGGTTGTGCTCCTCCGGCATGCGCCGGTTGAAGGAGCGCAGCCCGGCCTCCAGGTGCGCGACCGGGAGGTGCAGCTTCACCGCGGAGACGGCGCCGGCCAGCGTGGAGTTGGTGTCGCCGTAGACCAGCACCCAGTCGGGCCGGGTGCGCTCCAGGAACGGGTCGAGGCCGGTGAGGACGGCGCCGGTCTGCGCACCGTGGGTGCCGGAGCCGACCCCGAGGTGGATGTCCGGGTCGGGGATGCCCAAGCCCTCGAAGAAGACGTCGGACAGGTCCGCGTCGTAGTGCTGGCCGGTGTGCACGATCAGGTGCTCGTGTCCGGCGGCGGTGAGGGCGGCGGCCATCGGCGCGAGTTTCACCAGCTGGGGCCGGGCCCCGACGATGCTGACGACGCGCATCAGGCGTTCACCTCCTCCAGCTCCTCCGGCTCGTCGTCCGGCCGGCCGGCGACAGCCGGGACGGAGGCTCCGGCGGCAGAGGAGGCACCGGCGGGACGGGCCGCCGCGGCCGGCTCCGGCGCGTCGAGGGCGACCGTGCCGCCGTCGCGCGCCGAGCGCAGCACCGCCTCGGCCACCTCGACCGTCCGCAGCCCCTGGCGCAGCGTCACGATGTCGCTGGGCAGCCCGGCGACCGCGTCGCGGAACGCCAGATGCTCCGTGAGCAGCGGCTCCCGCTTGTTGAGCGCGTAGCGCACCATGTCGCCCTCGCTGACCCCGCGGAACGCGCGCAGCGCCTCCCACTCGGTGGTCAGCGCGCCGTTGGCGTAGTGGGTGAGGTCGGCGGTGAGCGTGTCGGCGACGAAGCAGCCGCGCTCGCCGGTCACCACCGTGATCCGCTCCTTGAGCGGGGAGAGCCAGTTCACCAGGTGGTTGGCGATCGCACCGCCGCCGAGCCGGCCCACCACGGCGACCATGTCCTCGTGCTCGCGCCCGCTGCGGTGCGCGGTGTGCGCGGCCACCGACAGGTACTCCTGCCCGGTGACCCAGGCGGTGAGGTCGATGTCGTGGGTGCCGAGGTCCTTGACCACGCCGACGTCGGCGATCCGGTGCGGGAACGGGCCCTGGCGGCGCGTCACCACCTGGAAGACCTCGCCCAGTTCGCCCTGCTCCAGCCGCTGGCGCAGGTTCTGCAGCGCCGGGTTGTAGCGCTCGATGTGGCCGACTGCCGCGACCAGGCCCTGCGCCTCGAAGGCGTCCACCAGCCGGCGGGCGGCCTCCACACTGTGCGCGAGCGGCTTCTCGATCAGCGCGGCGACACCGTTGACGGCCAGGGTGAGGCCGATCTCCTCGTGCAGGGCGGTCGGGCAGGCCACCACGGCGTAGTCCACGCCGAGAGCGACCAGCTCCTCGACGGTGGAGAGCACCGGCGCGCCCTGGCTGAGGCCGTGCGGGTCGCCCATCGGGTCGACGACCGCGACGAACTCGACGCCCTCCAGCCCGCGCAGCACGCGGGCGTGGTGGCGGCCCATCGCGCCGAGGCCGATCAGGCCGGCGCGGAGCTTGGCGACGCCGCCCTTCGCGGAATCCTGAGCCTGAGTGCTCACAGCAGTCCTCCCAGCGCGTTGACGGCGTCGACGATCCGGTCGAGGTCACTCGGGGTCAGCGCCGGGTGCACGGGCAGCGAGAGCACCTCGGCGGCGGCCCGCTCGGTCTCCGGCAGGTCCAGGCCGGCGCTCGCCTCGTGGAACGGGGCCAGGCGGTGGACGGGCGTCGGGTAGTAGACCGCGTTGCCGACCCCGCGGCCGGTCAGCGCCTGCATCACGGCGTCCCGGTCCGGCCGGCCGTTGCCGGGCACCCGCACCGTGTACTGGTGGTAGACGTGCTCGGCGCCGTCCGCGACGCGGGGGGTGACCAGCGTGCGGATGCCGGTGTCCAGCACCTTGGCGTTGGCCTGGCGCTGCTCGGTCCAGCCGGGCAGGCGGCCGAGCTGGACCCGGCCGATCGCGGCGGCCACGTCGGTCAGGCGCACGTTGGCGCCGACGACCTCGTTGGCGTACCGGCGCTCCATGCCCTGGTTGCGCAGCAGGCGCAGCTTGCGGGCCAGCTCGCCGTCCTCGACGGTGACCATGCCGCCCTCCAGGGCGTGCATGTTCTTGGTCGGGTAGAAGCTGAAGCAGCCCGCGGCGCCGAAGGTGCCGACCGGCCTGCCGTTGAGCGCGGCGGCATGCGCCTGCGCGGCGTCCTCGATCACGGCCAGGCCGTTCCGCTCGGCGATCGGCATGATCCGGTCCATCGCGGCCGGGTGGCCGTACAGGTGGACCGGCATGATCGCGGCGGTGCGCGGGGTGACGGCGGCCTCGACGGCCTCCGGGTCGAGGCAGAAGGTGTCCGGCTCGATGTCGGCGAAGACCGGGGTCGCGCCGACCAGGGCCACCGCGTTGGCGGTGGCGGCGAAGGTGAAGGAGGGGACGATCACCTCGTCGCCCGGCCCGATCCCCAGGCCCAGCAGCGCGATCCACAGTGCCGAGGTGCCGGAGTTGACCGCGACGCAGTGCCGACCGCCGACCAGCGCCGAGAACTCGTCCTCGAACGCGGCCACCTCCGGGCCCTGCACCACCATGCCGCTGCGCAGCACGCGCACCGCGGCCTCGATCTCCTCCTCGCCGATGTACGGCTTGGCCGCGGGGATGGCCTCCCCGCCGATGCCGCTGCTCGTGGTCATACCGCCACCTCCGCGTTCTCCTCGATGCGCGCCTCGGGCGCGTCCTGCCGGTCCTGCCGGTCCTGCCGGTCCTGCACGTCCTGCTCGCCTGCGAGGCGGATCAGGACGGTGGTGCCGCCCCGCTGCTCCTCGCGGTACCGCTCGCCGGTGCGCGGGCAGCTCCAGTCGCCCGTCGCACCGTCCACGGCCTCCAGCCGGACGCCCGCGCGGCCGACCCAGCCGATCCGCTTCGCGGGTACGCCGGCGACCAGGCCGAAGTCCGGGACGTCCCGGGTGACCACGGCGCCGGCCGCGACCAGCGCCCAGCGGCCGATCCGCACCGGGGCCACGCACACCGCGCGGGCGCCGATGGAGGCGCCGTCGCCGACGGTGACGCCGACCTGCTCCCAGTCGTCGCGGCCCTTGAGCGAGCCGTCCGGCTCGACCGAGCGCGGGTACTGGTCGTTCGTCAGCACCGCGGCCGGGCCGACGAAGACGCCGTCGCCCAGCTCGGCGGGCTCGTACACCAGCGCGTAGTTCTGCAGCTTGACGTGGTCGCCGATGCGCACCCCGCTGCCCACATACGCCCCGCGCCCGACGATGCAGCCCGTCCCGAGCCGCGCGTCCTCGCGGATCTGCGCCAGGTGCCACACCGTGGTGCCGTCACCCAGCTCGGCCCGCGGATCCACATCCGCGGTGACCATCACCTTGCTGCCCACAGACTTGCCGCTTTCTTTCGCTTGTTCGCTGTCGTCCTGCTCAGACCTGGTCAATCGTTCGACCTCGCTCTGTCGCTGTCAGGCCACCGACAGGGTCGCGCCGCTGCCGCCCGGCAGCGGGTCCCGCCGAAGCAGTGCCGCCACCGCCTCGGCCAGCTCGTCGTAGGGGGTCGGCCCTCCGCGGTGGGCGGCCGACCAGTCCAGGGCCGCGGCCCGGGCCCGGCGGTACCCCTCGGCGTCGGCGCCGCTCCAGGCGCTCAGGATGCGCCCGGCCGCCTCGCCGTCCGCGGCGACCGCGCCGGCGCCCTGACCGCCCACGAGCTCCGCCGCACGCGGCAGAGGCGTCGTCACCACCGGGAGTCCGCAGGCCAGGTACTCGTAGACCTTGGACGGGATCGCCTCGGCGAAGGCCCGGGTGCTCTCCAGCAGCGCGAGCCCGACCCAGGCGCCGCGCGCCAGCTCCCAGGCCCGCGCCGGAGGCATCCGGCCGTGGAAGCGCACCCGGTCGGCGGCGGGGCTGGTCGCCTTCCACCGCTCGACCGCGGGTATGGAGTGCGGCGCGACCGGGCCGACCACGTCGAGCTCCCAGCCGGGAGCCGCCTCGATCGCCCAGAGCATCGCGGTCAGCCCGCGGCTCTCCCGCACGTCGCCGACATAGAGCGCGCGCGGCACGGCACCGGGCTGGTGCGGTGCCGGCAGCAGCCGGAAGTCCGGCAGGTTGCGGACCACCATCCGGTCGGCCGCCTCCAGCGGGGGGACGTGGTCGTCGGCGACCGCGGTGAGGTCCGCGCCCCGGCTGAGCGCCGTCGCGGAACGGGCCCAGACCCGGGCCACCAGACCGGCCGGCCCCGTCGCCCAGGCGCGGTCGGAGAGCAGCGCCAGGTAGTCCTCGTGCACGTCGACCACCAGGCGGCGGCCGGGCCTCAGGGCACGGCTCAACCGGGCCGCCGGGACCAGGTCCGGGTCCAGGGTGACCAGGACCTGGCCGCGGGCGCGCGCCGGGAGCGACAGGGCGTGCAGACCGCGGCGGACGCGGCCCGCCGCGGTCAGCGGGCGGAACAACGTCCCGGGGGGTGCGTCCTGCCGCTCCCCACGGGCGAGGACCTCCACAGTGAGGCCCGCGCGGCGCAGCGCGGCGCAGTGCCGGTGCAGCCGGGCGTCGGCGACATTGTGGCCGCTGCTGAGGACGGAGACGTCGACGCGTCCCCGTCCGCGGCCGGGCTCGACGGCCTCGGCGCAGGCCGCCGCGGCGGCGCCGGCGCCCGGTCCGGCAGCGGCGTCCGGACCGGAGCCGGCCGCCACCGAGCCTTCCGGCACCGAGCGTTCCGGCGTCGAGCGTTCCGGCGTCAGGCCGTCCGGGAGCAGTGCGTCCGGCTCGGCGCCGTCCGGCACCGCCCCGGGGGCGCGCACCGGGCCGGCGCCGAGCGCGTGGGCGCCCGACACAGGAGCGGTGCCGTCTGGTCGAGCGCTCATCGTGCGTCTCCGCTTCCGGTCACAGGACTCGCCTAGACGTCTTCCTTGACCACGGCGTCCTCGACGACGCCCTGGAACTTGAGGTAGTCCTTGATGACGTCCTTCGGGGTGCCGCGGGTGACCAGCTGGCCCTTGTTCAGCCAGACGCAGTCGTTGCACAGGTCCTGGATGACGCCGGTGCCGTGGCTCACGATGAAGATGGTTCGAGCCTGGGACACCAGTTCCTGCATCTTGTCCTGCGACTTGCGCTTGAACTTGGCGTCACCCGCGGACAGCGCCTCGTCGATGAGCAGGACGTCCGGCTCCATGTGCGTGGAGACGGCGAAGGCCAGCCGGCTGTACATGCCGGAGGAGTAGGTCTTCATCGGCATGTCGATGAAGTCGCCGAGGTCCGCCCAGCCGGCGATCTCCTCGTACTTCTCCGCGATCTGCTTGCGCGTCAGGCCCGCGGCGAGACCGCCGAGGACGACGTTCTCGCGCCCGCTGAGGTTGCCGTTGAAGCCGACGCCGAGCGCCAGCAGGGTGCTGATCCGGCCGTTGACCTCGATCTCGCCCTGGCTGGGCGGCAGGATGCCGGCGACGGCGCGCATCAGCGTGGACTTGCCCGCGCCGTTGGCGCCGATGATGCCGAGGACGCTGCCCTGCTCGACGTCGAAGCTGAGGCCGCGGAGCGCCTTGACCTCCTTGACCATCTTCTCCCGGCGGCCCATGCGGACGACCTTGTGCCGGAGGGTGTTCGCCCGCGGGTCCATGACCATGCGGTACGTGATGTGCACGTCCTTGATCCGCACGGCGTAGTCGGGCTCGGCGGCCGGCGCGGCCTCGGCGGGCTTGGTGTCTGCGACGGACTCCGCGGCGGTCCCGGCGACCGGGTCCGCGGCGATTCCGAGCTCAGAGGCGGACAGAGAACTCACGCTCCTTCCACATGAACACGAGCGCCCCGAAGACGAACACGACGACGGACCAGCCCGCGCCCGCCGCCAGCCAGTGCATGTTGGCCGGCACGTTGCGGACCAGGGCGTCGCCCCAGACGCCGATCATCGGGGAGAGCGGGTTGGCCTTGATGACCAGCGCCTCGGCGCGGCCCTTGTGCAGCCCCTGCTCCAGCGAGTACATGACCGGGGACAGGAAGAGCCAGATCCGGTTCAGATACGGAAGGAAGTTCGAGAAGTCCCGGAAATACACCTGGATGGTCGCGAACAGGAATCCGAGTCCCGCACCGAAGAGCACCACGCAGCAGAAAGCCGGAATCGCCCACAACGAGTTCATCGTCCAGGGCACGTGCTGCAGGTAGTGGACGACCACGAAAACCAGCATCGACGGCAGGAAGCGCATGAAAGCGATCACGACCTGCGTGATCGGGAGCAGCAGCCGCGGGAAGTGGCTGTTCATGATCAGCCGGCTGCCGCCGATGACCGAGCCCGCGCCCTGCATCATGCAGGAGGAGAAGAAGTTGAAGACGAACAGGCCGGCGAGGAGCGTCACGAAGTACTTGGGGTTCGTCTTCGCCGCGTTGCCCAGGACGTCGCCGAGCATGAAGTACACGAGGCCGAGCAGGAGGGGGCTCAGCACCAGCCAGAGCTGGCCGAACAGGGTGCCGTAGTTCTGTGCACGCAGGCTCGACCGGGCCATCTCGTGGACGAACTGGCGCCGGGCCCAGAGCTGGCGGAGGTACGTCGGAAGGTGCGGGAGACCCGAGCGCTGCGATCGGAAGACCTGGTGCTCGAGTCTGCGGCCAGGCGGCCCCTGGGCTGCCGCTACGGCCGGAACGGTCGATTTCATGGAGTGGGTTGCTCTTCCTCGCACGCAGCCCCCGCGGGGCGCGTCGGCATTAGAAATTCCTCAGGCGGGTGCGGAGGGATTCGCTCCGCCTCCCTCACCTCGGCCGCGGCCAGATTACCGATGGCGCAATGAACCACGGCCGCTCGGTAAGTGAACATTCGGCATCGAGTAGCGGATCAGCTGGAATCCCGGGGGACAAACCTCCCCGAATCACGGCGCGTGATCCACGATTCACCACCTCCCCCCGGCATCCGCGCCGGCCCCGCCATCGGAGCTGCTTCACCCGAACGCCGGAACGTGACTCCTCCTGTACGCACGGTATCCGCCAGGAGCCCCGCACGCGACCGTCCCCGCCCGGCTCCGCGCCGTCTCAGCCGACCGGACGCAGCGTCAGATCCGGCGGCTCCGAGGACGTTCCCCCGCTCCCCGCCTCCCGCGCGGCGACGGCGCTCGCGTCACCCGTGGAGAGTAGTTCGGCGTACAGCGCGTCCAGCGCCGCGGCCTGCCGCTCCCAGGTCAGCTCCTCCACCATCGCCGCGCCCGCGCCGCCGCTGCGGTAGGCGGCACGGTAACGCCCGGGCGCGGCCAGCACCTTGCGCACCGCCGCCGCCAGGGCCGAGCCGTCGCCCGCCGGGTAGACCTCGCCGACCCCGAGCTCCCGGGTCGTCCGGGCCATCTCGCGCACGTCGCTGCAGACGATGGGAAGCCGCGCGTGCAGGTACTCGAAGTACTTGGTGATCAGCGACAGCTCGTGGTTCGGCCGGTGCAGGATCGGAATCAGCCCCACGTCAGCCGAAGCGATATGAAAGACCACCCGTTCGGGTGACACATACGGGACCGTGTGGAGACGCGCCGCGACACCCGTCCGGGTAGCCAGCTCGCGCAGCGCCGGCACGTCGGGATCGTCCTCCCGCGCCACCAGCACCAGGTGCACGCCCGGCAGCTCCCCCAGCGCCCGCACCGCGCTCGCCACGCCCCGCCGCGGCGCCATCCCCCCGCTGTACAGCATCAGCGGCGTCGAGCGGGGCAGCCCCAGTACCGCGCGCACCCCGCCGCCGGCGCCCGCGGAACCGGGCGCGCCGGCCCGCGGGCGGATCCCGGTGACCGTGCCGGCGGAATTGACCACCGCGTCCGCCGCCGCGCCCATGGGCGCGTTCAGCACCACCAGCGGGCGCCGGCGCAGCCGGTGGTCCTCCGCCAGCCGCTCGGCGATCCCCTGGGAGACCGTCACCACCGCGTCCGCGCGGCCGATGTACTCGCGCTCGACGCCCATCAGCATCCGGCGGCGCAGCCGCCCCCGCACGTCCTTGCGCCCGGGCACGTCGATCCCGGCCAGGTACTCGTGCGCGTCGTACACCCAGCGCACCGGGCGCGCCGGGGTCGACAGGCGCGCCGCCGCGCGGGCACCGATGCCCACCATGTGGAAGTCGTGCGCGTGGATCAGGTCCGGCTCCAGCTCGGCGATGATCGGAGCGAACGCCAACTCCAGGTCGCGGAACCAGGGGTTGAAGGAGCGCCAGCCTCCGTGCCCGTCCAGTGCCCCGCGCACCGCGCCGCCCGCGAGCACCAGCGTGCCGCCGACCTTGCCGCTGGAGATCCGGCCGATCCGGCTGTCCACGTCCGGGTGGTCGAGCAGCCAGGCCCGGGTCTCGGCACGCGCCGCTCCCGCCGCGGCCGTCGTCAGCCCCGGGACGAGGCTCCGGCGCCGCGCCGCGCCGCCGTCCTGCGCGTCCCACTCGGCCACCACCGCGCGCGCCGAACGGTACTGCGCCCGCCGCCGGGCCGCCGCCGAGCTGTTCAGCCGCGCCTTCTGATACCCCGACAGCTCGGTGCCGACGGGGAGCAGGAGGACCCTCGCCCGGCCGAGCGCGTACTCCTCCCGCGCCGAGGAGCCGGCCGGCGCCCGGCCGAGCAGCGTCACTTCCCAGCCGGACTCGGCCATCGACCAGGCGATCTTCTGCACGCGCGAGTCGCCGGCCACGCCGTTGGCGACCAGCATCACCACCCGGCCCCGCGCCCCGCCCGGCGTCCGGCCCCGCGCCGCCGCCGTGCGGCCCGGGGTCACTGGGTGCCTCCGGCGGGGGTGGGAAGGGCCTCGGCGGCAGGCTCGGCCGCGGCGGTCGTGCCGCCGGAGGCCGTGCCGTCGGAGGCCGCGCCGTCGGAGGCCGCGCCGTCGGCGGCCAGGCCTGCGTAGAGCTCGACCAGTCGCTGGGCGTCCCGCTCCCAGCTCAGCTCGTCCACGGCCGCGCGCACGCCGGCGCGCAGCTCCTCGTAACGCGCCACGGCCCGGCGCACGGCGGCCTGGTAGGAGGCCGGATCGCCCGGGCGGTACAGCTCGCCGATCGCGTACCGCTCCACCACCCGGCGGATCTCCGGCAGGTCCGCGGCGACCACGGGAACGCCCGCCCGCACGGCGTGGAAGAGCTTGTTGGGCAGGGCGAGGCGGTGGTTCTCGCAGGTGTCGGTGAGCGTCACCACGGAGATGCCCACCTCGCGCAGCACCTCGTCGACCTTGTCCCCGTCGAGCGTCGGGCGGAGTTCCGCGCCCGAGCCGGCCAGGTCCAGCCGGGCCGCGTACGACTCGTCGACCGGGCCGACCAGGACGGTCGCCAGGCCCGCGGCCGCACCGCCGCTCTCCGCAGCCCGCAGCGGCACCGCGGAGCCGAGCACGGTCTCCAGATCGCGGCCCCCGCCGATCCGCCCGGCGTAGACGACGCCACGCGGCATCGCGTCCGCCGCCGCGCCCGCCTCCCCGTCCGCCTCCGCGGGCTGCGGGACCGGCACCCGGGGAAAGGTGTTGCGCACCACGGCCACCGGCGTCCGGGCGGCGGTCCAGCGCGCCAGCCGCAGCGAGATCCCCTCGCTGACCGTCAGGACCGCGTCCGCCCTGCCGACGAGCGCCGCCTCGGTCCGGCGCTCGCGCAGCCGCTCGAAGGGGGTCGGGCGCCCGTGGCGCTGCCTACCGGACCACCACTCGTGCGCGTCGTACACCAGCCGTGAACCCCACGCGGCGGCCAGCCGGGCGGCCAGCGGCAGAGTGTTGAAGTCGTGGGCGTGGACGACGTCGTAGCGGCGCCCCTCGGCGGTCACCTCCGCCTCGGTGACCCGGTTCCAGCGGCTCCACACCCGGCGCCGGTGCAGGGGCAGCAGCCACCAGCGGGCCGTCCGGAAGAGCGGGTTCCGCCGGCGCTTCGCGGCGGCGCGCTCGCTCGGTGTCGCGCTCGCTTGCCTTTGCCCTTGCCCGGTCGGCGCGGCTGGGGAGGGCGTACCGCCCCGCAACCCGCCGCCGCCTCCGGTGGACGCGACCGTAACCCCGGCCGGCGGCGTCCAGTCCGGCGGGACGTCCTTCCCCCGCACATGCACACGGTGGCCGGCAGCGGCGAGCGCGGCCGCCTCCCGCACCACCCGCGCGTCGTGCGCGACATCGGTCGTGACCAGCATCAGTACATCCACGCGCGCACCATTCCTCGCCGGGCAGCCCCTCTCATGCTCACCAGCGTCGGGGCGGATTGCGCGGAATGGTCGCACCATCACCTGAACGGGGCACGTCGCGCTGGTGACGCACAGGCGCACTCCCCCTGGCGCGCGCCACCGGCCGCCTCAGCGGGGAGTCCTGACCCCCGCTCAGCTCTCCCGGGGAGTAAGCGGCTTACGGCCCCAAGCGGAGACCATCGGCGAAGTGGCCAGGTCCAGCCGGCCCGACTCCACGCTCGCCAGGTGCCGGTCGATCTCCTCGTCCGTGGCCAGGCCCTTGGCGACGAGCTGGTCCCTGACCTGACGCACCGTCGCGGCCTCCAGCGCCGTGCACGCCGGCGACGTGATCGGGAAGTATGCGTCCGCCTGGACGTCCTCGAGTCCGGCCTCACGCAGCAGCCGCGGAAGCGTCCTGCCGTAGGCGAGATCCGCGCCGCGCCCGGCGAGGAGGGTGCGGAAGCCGCGGCGGAGGCGGTTGGCGAGCTCCTGCTCGGGACCCGACTCGTCCGGGCAGATCAGAGGCTGCAGGGCCGGGTCGGCGTCCTCCAGCAGCAGCCAACCGCCCGGACGCAGCGCCCGCACCATGGACCGCAACGCCCGCGCGCGATCCTTGACGTGCACGAGGACCAGGCGGGCGTGCACCAGGTCGAATCCGCACCCCGGGGGCTCGTCCACGCCCACGTCCTGCTGCCGCACCTCGACGTTCTCGCCCGCGGCCGCGATGGTCCAGGACACGTCGATGTCGGTGGCGACCACCAGACCTCCGATGCCGACGTGTCGGCCCAGCCAGCGGGGCACCGAGGGCCCACCGGCACCGACCTCCCAGCATCGCCAGCCCTCGCCGATGCCCAGCGCCTGGATGTGCCGGAACGTGGAGGCGTCGAACATCTCCGCCAGCGCGTCGAAGCGCTCGCCGGCCTCGCGCCGGCGATTGTCGAGCAGGTAACCCTCGTTCGTGTCGCTCATACTTCATGGTCCCACCGACGAGCCGGGCCGGGACATGCGAAAGAGGCCGCGGCCCCGGATCAACCGGGCCCACGACCTCTTCCTCAATGATTGTTCGGCGGCGTCCTACTCTCCCACACGGTCCCCCATGCAGTACCATCGGCGCTGGCCAGCTTAGCTTCCGGGTTCGGAATGTAACCGGGCGTACCCTGACCGCCATGACCAC